>Ga0307978_1001837_pt1 | contig 15439 bp, 10 predicted proteins | sample OrgLakmetage1056_FD_203151 | JGI IMG/M metagenome (GOLD analysis project Ga0307978, IMG submission 203151) | Saline water microbial communities from Organic Lake, Antarctica - #1056 | ecosystem: Environmental > Aquatic > Non-marine Saline and Alkaline > Saline | place: Antarctica: Organic Lake...
AATGGCTCTTCATTGGGTTATTATTTTGTGCGGGGGAGAGCGAGCGGTGCCGGTCGGTGGGGGCAGCTCAAGGGTGGTGCTTTCCTCGCTGGGCAAAAGGTGCCGTGAGGTACCTCGCATGGGTAGCCATTTCGGATGTAGTGGGGTTGGGTGCCGTTAGGTACCCTGGATGGGATACCTAACGGCAAATACACTAAGCCGCAGCAAGCTGCCGGTCATAGGCACCCGTACCGAGCTTATGCAGCATCGTAAAGTGGCTCTTTAGGGCCGCGAAGAAGGTCGGGTGCTCATAATAAGGCACACCGTATTCCTCTGCGGTTGCCTTCACGATAGGCGCAATATCAGGGTAGTGGATGTGGCAGATATTAGGGAAAAGGTGGTGCTCCACCTGATAGTTAAGGCCCCCGATGAACCAGCTGAAGAAGTGCCGCCCCTTAGAAAAATTAGCGGTTGTTTTCAGTTGGTGGACCGCCCAGCTGTTCTCGACACTGCCATTCTCATCTGTTTTGAAGAAATGGGTCTCCTCCAGTACGTGGGCCGATTGGAAGACAAAGGCCAGGAATAGTCCGGAGAGGAAGTGCATCATCAGGAAGCAGAGCAGGGTTTGCCACCAGGCAAAAGGAAGGAGGAGTATGGGCAGCACCAGGGTAACCACCACATAGAAAGTTTTGAGGAGGATAACATACGTTAGTGCCTTCCCAAACGTAAGCCCCTGCGCTTTGAGTAGGCCCCGCTTGTGGTAGTCGCTAGTCTGTATGAAGTCTTTGGCGACCAGCCAGAAGATGGTCATCAGTCCATAGAGGAAAGGGGCGTAGAATACCTGGTATTTGAACGCCGGCTTGCGCTCCTGATCGGGCGAAAACCGCATAATACCTTTATCGATATCTTCATCGTGCTCGTGCACGTTGGTGTAAGAATGGTGCAGCACATTGTGCTGGATACGCCAGTTGATGTGGTAGCCGCCGACCAGGCTGACAACACCGCCCAGCGCGTCATTGACGAACTGGTTAGGGGAGTAGGCCCCGTGGTTGGCATCGTGCATAACTGAGAAGCCAATGCCCGACATGCCCAGTGACATCAGGAGCCACATGAGTACAATTGCCCAGGTTGCCTGTACCACACCTGTCAACATTAATATTAAGGGGACCACATAGAGCGCGATCATAAATACGGTCTTGAAGACCATAGTGCCGTCGCCATATTTGGTGATGCCATTGTCAGTAAAATGCTGATTGACCCGCTTACGTAAGACCTGAAAGAATTCGGGCTGGTCGTCTTTGTTGAAACGAACAGTAGAATGAGTTGCCATGGACGTCGTTTTGTTTGATGATATTTAACTGAGAGTGTGTTGGGACTTTAATAATCGGTCTGCAAACTACCCTTTTTTGATTATACTTCGTTCCGTAAATCCTCACTTAGCTAAGACTAAACTCCGGTTTCCGTGCCTCGTTTAATCAAAAAATCGTAAGCTTTCGACCAGAAGATCAAAATCCCAATACACTCCAACCAATTTAGGGCACAAATATGAAGAATTCGAAGGATAAACAGGAAATCTTCTCCTGAAAACAAGAGATTGACAAAAAAAGGAAAAAAGAAAGTGATAATTACGTTCCTGAGTCCTTTATCGGAGCCTTAATCCCGGTTTGCGGATCGTTCGAACACGCCGGTGACCTGAATGGTTTTAGAGTTTGTTGGGACTTTAGTAATCAGTCTCTCCCGGTGAACCGGGATGAGTTTTCGATCAAAAGGCTAAAATCCCAACATACTCTTAATTAAACAAAACAAAACAAACAAAGATCATGAGATTACTACTTTCCCTCCTTATTAATGGTTTGCTGGTTTATGTCTGTGCGGGAATCCTGGCTGGTGTGGGTATTGACGGCTATCTGGATGCCGTGGTTGTTGCCTTGCTGCTCGGGCTCGTCAATTTCTTTGTCAAGCCAGTACTGACCCTTCTTACGCTCCCTATTACGATCCTTACGCTTGGGCTTTTCCTGCTTGTCATCAATGGTGCGATGGTGCTGTTGGTCGACTGGATGTTAGACGGCTTTTATGTCGATGGCTGGGTATGGGCTATTGTTTTTGCGCTGGTGATGGCGTTCTTTAATCTTTTTGTGGGGCGGTTTACGGTGCAGGAAGAACGGAAGTAATTGTTTTTCCGGCCGATTCTCACTATCTTATAGGATGCACTCATTGAAGGCAACTGTTAGAGTTTATTAACGTAAATTTTGTATTTATGAAAGCTTACCTGGCTTTACCGGTACTTCTGTTGTGGGCCTGCTTCGGCAGTGCGCAATCAGAGCAATACTGCAATTCTGATTTTGGATTTTGCCTGGAATACCCGGTCGGATTCTCTATGCTGACGGCAAAAGGAGGGGTGGCTGAGCCGGTCCGCTTTGTGGCAGACGAGGGACGGGCTCATGTCGAAATCATGGGGCATTCCAACCCGGACCAATGGAGCCTGGAAGATATCTATTATATGAATTTTGAGGATCTGCTCCGCCAGAATCCGGACCTCGATATTTTGGAGGAAGCGTTTACCGAGGATCAATTTGAGGTATTGTATCAGGAAAAGGGGCAATTGCATTTTTTCCGGGTGCAGCAACAACCGGGGCAGTACATTACGCTGTCTGTTGTTTTGCCTGCCGCTCAAAAAGACCGGCTGTCAACCCTGAGGGCACAGCTTAACGTTCAGCACCCTACACCCTGACGTTAATTTTGGGATACCTTGTTCCTGTCGGAATATTGCTCGCGATTTGGCTGGGGCTCCTGTACATGGGTAAGCGCAAGCGAGGCAATCGGCGGAACCGGAGGCGGTTTTGAGAACAGGTGCTCCATTACAGATACAGAGCTGCTTACAAAGAGATAAGAATGGCTCCAACCATTTCTCTTATTTGCCGTTAATCCGGTATGCTATTGTCCATCAACTGCTTACCTATGAAAATGTCAACTCTTTTTTTGCTGCTGCTGATTGGCGGAAGCCTGGCTGCCCAGCGCCCGGTCATTGATGATTTTACCATCAGTGGCGACACCTATCGTACCGACAACGACTGTTTTCGCCTCACCGAAGAGCGGGACTATTCCTCCGGGTCCATCTGGTACCGCCGTCCAATAAGCCTCAACGAGCCTTTCTCCATTGAGCTGAGTGTGTATTTGGGTTGTAAAGATGACGCTGGTGCCGATGGCATGGTTTTTATTTTTGCGCCGAGTGCCAATTTGACTGGTTGGAGAGGGGAGGGGATCGGCTTTGCAGGGCTGCGCCCTTCGATCGGCATCGAGATCGACACCTGGCTGAATGAGCATTTGCTGGACCCCGCCGAGGACCACGTTGCTATTATGGCTAACGGCCGGGTTGGGCATTATAATAACCTGGCAGGCCCGACGCCTATTCTGAATATTGAAGATTGTCAGCAGCACAAGCTGGCGGTGCGCTGGTCGCCCCAACAGCAGCGCCTGTCCGTCGAAATTGACCGCCGCGAGGTCATCGCTGCTGAGGTCGACCTCAAAAATGCCGTTTTCAGGGGCAATGATATCGTTTATTGGGGCGTCAGTGCGGCGACCGGTCGTTACAATAATTACCATGAGGTGTGTTTTGACCGTTTGTCGTGGTTGCCTGGGGAGGAGGTTGGGCCGGTGTTATTGCGGGGGAAGTGATTGGTCGTTGAAATCATACCGTCCCTTATAATCGGTATAAACGCCGCAAAGTGGCTTGCTCCGATGTCGAAAATCATTAATCCAGACCTTCATCGTCTGGATCACTTTTTCTGCGTACAGAAACAATCAATAATATAGAAAGGCGATGGCTGGAAACCTTGGACTGCTTAGCGGACGCCTTGGTGGCAGGGGTATGCACCGTACCTAACGGCACGGGATCCGGTGGCTTTGTCTGGTTGCTACCGATGCGTTGTCCCTACGGGACAGGGTTTGGTGGTTTGGCTTTTGTTTTAGTATCTGCTATGGCTATTGTTCTGGCTTCCGTTACACTAGCCAGCCCCTTAGGGGCTATGGGTAGGTAGCTTGCGTTGTGGGTTAAAAATCCGTGCCGTTAGGTACGGTGGATTCATTTCAATTGATTAGAAATAATGCCGGGCGATCGCTCTGGTGGCAGGGCATGCACCGTACCTAACGGCACGGACGTGGTGGTATTGCTTGTTTCTACCGATGCGTTGTCCCTACGGGACAGGGTTTGGTGCAGCGTTTTTTGGTGTAACAGGTTATGATGCTTAGCGATCGCCTTGATAGCAGGGTATGCACCGTACCTAACGGCACGGGACCCGGTGGCTTTGTCTGGTTGCTACCGATGCGTTGTCCCTACGGGACAGGGTGTGGTGGTTTGGCTTTTGTTTTAGTATCTGCTATGGCTATTGTTCTGGCTTCCGTTGCACTAGCCAGCCCCTTAGGGGCTATGGCTGGGTAGCCTGCGTGGCGAGGCAAAAATCCGTGCCGTTAGGTACGGTGGATTCATTACAATAGGGTAGGTTCACCGTTAAATTGCCTTGAATACATATCTGTCATCAAAATCAATATCAAATTCATCTAGTAATTCATGGTATTCTTCCAGGAAGGTCTTGTGTTGGTGGTGTTGCTCCTGATTTTTAATATATCGAATAACCTGAGGAACCTGGGTTTTGGCGTACGAGAAAGCGCCATATCCTTCCTGCCAGGAGAAATGCCCTCTTGCTAATCTATTTTGATTGATCCAAGTGGATGAACGGCCTTTCACTTTCTTCATTAATTCTGATAAAGCCTGGGTGGGGCGCATTCCAAACAATAAATGGACGTGGTCGGGCATGCCGCCGATTTGAAGCACTTTATGGGAATGACTTTGGATGATTCCGGTTATATATTGGTATAACCGGTCTTGCCAAGGGGCTTGAATCAAAGATTGCCGGTTTTGAACTGCAAACACGACTTGGATGTGAATTTGGGTATAGGTATTTGGCATGTTTTAGGGTTTGGTTAAGCGGATTTTTAGGTTTTTAAGAAATCAGAATGGATAAAAATAAATATATTCTTCGTAAAAACTCTAATCTTCATTAAAAAACACCACCGTACCTGACGGCACGGAACCGGTTGGCATTGCTTATTTCTACCGATGCGTTGTCCCTACGGGACAGGGGGCGTTGGTTTGGCTTCCGGCGTATCATTAAGGGGCGTGGGCTTAGGGACTGGTAGACGCATAATTCGTTGCTGTTATAAGGATATGGCGTTCTGGCGCCCGCTTGCCACTGTGCAAGGCGACCCCATAGGAATCATGGATCGATAGCATAGGTGATAAGAGGAAGAGGTAATCGTTTTATAAATTATATTTCAAAACACAATAAATCGCCCGAAACCCATCCTTCCAGCTGATCTTTTTGCCCTCCGCGTAGGTGCGGCCGTAGTAGGAGATGCCCACCTCATAGATGCGGATGCCCGGGATGCGGGACACCTTTGCCGTAACCTCGGGCTCGAAGCCGAAGCGCTGCTCTTTTAATTGCAGGCCCTGTATGGTCTCCCGCCGGAAGAGCTTGTAGCAGGTCTCCATATCCGTGAGGTTGAGGTTGGTCATAGCATTAGAGAGGAAGGTCAGGAATTTGTTTCCGATGGAGTGCCAGAAAAACAAAATACGGTGCGGCTTGCCCCCCATAAAGCGGGAGCCATAGACCACATCAGCCACTTCACTCAGCATAGGCTTTAGCAGGATGTTGTACTCTTCCGGGTCGTATTCCAGATCAGCATCCTGTATGATGACGTAGTCGCCCGTTGCCTCGCGTATGCCGGTGTGCAACGCCGCGCCCTTGCCCTGATTGACCTCATGACTGTAGTACTGAATATTGAAGTCCGGGTGCGCCTGCCGGTACTGGTTCACCGCCGCGTCGGTGTCATCGGTGGAGCAGTCGTTGACAATGATGATTTCCTTTTGCAGGCTGCCATCGAGCACAACGGCACGCACTTTATCCAGGATGAGGTGGATGGTCCTGCCTTCATTATAGGCGGGGATAACAATAGACAGGGTTTTGCTCATGCGCGTGGATTGTAGGTCGCTTTTTTTTACTCTGAAAAGCCAAAGGTAAAAAAAATGAGATTCGCATTGCAGCTCTAATTATGAATAGGGCAAACGCACCAAAATGGAATTTGCGGAAGCATCCACGCCTGGCACTGCTTGTTTCCCGACTGCCGAAACGGTGTGGTAACTCAGGCGGCGATTTTGGAATCGCGGCCTGACTTACAGCGCAATTAATGCGTTCTAAGCCAGCCCCTTCCCCCGCTCATACAGTTGCCAGTCGGACCGTTGGGCTTCAAACGCAGCGACCAGGTAGTTGATACCCGCTTCCAGGTCGATATCCCCACAGGTGAAAATATCCACAGCAGCGTAGCCGTGCTCAGGCCAGGTGTGCAGCGTCAGGTGGCTCTCCTGAATAATTACCACACCAGAAATGCCGTAGGGGGCAAACTGATGAAAATTGGAAGTAACTACGGTGGCGCCCATTTTTTCAGCAGCAGCCTTCAGGTAGGCTTCCAGTTGTTGGCCCGCTTTAAGCAAATCCGCCGGGCATTGGTGGAGCTCCAGCAGTACATGTCTGCCTAAAGCCTGAGTAGTGGGTAATTGAATAGGGCGGGTCATAAAGCAAAAGGGTTTGCGTACTCCTCTAAAATCAACCGGTTAGGTAATGGCCGACGAATTCGGCATCGTCATCGACAATCAAGCCGTCTTGCCGCCGGAAGCATAGGGCACAGGCGTCTCCACCGGCTACGTAGACACTAGGCTGATAACGGTCGCCGTCGCTGTCGGTGTTAAAGGGGGCGAGTTCCTGATAAATCCGTGGTAAATGGCCGTAATCGCCTTGGTTTTCGGCCACAGGTGCCGTACGGCCATCAAACAGGCGTACATTATCGCCGGTCCTGCCGTAAATTGGCTTTTCTGCGTAGCAATGGTCGGGGAATGCCTTGTTATCCCGGCTGGCCTTCAACAGTACCGGGTGTTGGAGACCCAATTCGCTGAGCATAGGCAGCACAGCCTTTGACTGCAACAACATACTGTAAGCCGGATTGAGGATCACACAAAGGTCACGCTTGATAATCTGTGTGAGCAGGCCCATCAGCTCAGGCTCTTCGTAGGCAATGAACTCCCAGGGCGCCATCTTGAATACAAAATCGTACCGAAGGTATTCCTCCGGCTCAATTTCCAGGAAGATGCCTTCTTCTTCCGAGAAAATCACTTCGGCCAAAGGGGCGCGGTGTACTTCCTCAAAGCCCGCCTGCTTGGCTGCCATTTCGATGACATCAAGGTTGAGCCAGTCTTCTTCGTGGCCAAGGCCGAGCAGCAGCAGCGTAGCGGGCCGGTTGGGATAGCGCTGCAGTACCTGTTTCAGGCCTTTGACCAAGCCGGTACGCAGGTGGTTCCACTGCCGGGCATTCTTTCGGTCCCGGCGCGGCAGCATCTCTAGCATCATGGGCTGCAGGCTGAGGGTCTCGGGCATAAGCGAAAGCGTATCCCCGTTAAATTCCAGCATCTTCATAGGCACTTCATCCAGCCCTCCGGCAAAGTCGAAGCGGCCGACGAGGTGGTTGCCCCACTCGCGGCGCAGGGAGTGATCGACGGCTTCTACTGCATTTGGTGGAATGCCGGCGGCTGTCCAAAGCTCCTGCTCGCCCACTTTACGGGCAGCCCGGAGTAATAATTCATAAAGCTCGCAGGCCGCCTGGCTAAAGGCGGTGAGTTCGTGGTCTTCCAGCCGGATCAGCTCCGGAGCCAGGTAATCGTGGTTATCGGACTCGATAAACCACTCCAGGCCCCGCTTCCGGAGTTGTTTCGGGGAGAGCTGGCCTATCTCTGCTAAACGATCATCCACCATAGGAACGGGTTGAACGGGAGCCACCGTAGCCGGACTTGCCCTTTGATGGCCGGGAAGAAGTCGTTCTCGAGGTCGCATTCCGGAAGCGCGTCCCGGTGGTATTGCTGACCCGCTGATAGGTCGACTGATTCATGTAGGCACTGGGCCGGGGGCTGAAATTGCTCCGGCTTCTGCCCAGCATATAGCCCATCATGCCATAGGAGACGATGCTAAACATAGAGCTCCGGTGCCGGTAGTGGCGGTTCTGGTTGTGGGTGGTATCCTGACTGGCCTGTGCCAGGGTGCTGTCGTTCATCATCCGCTCCATCTCACTTAGCGGGATGGTGTCGGTGGTGTTGTCGGCGTACTTGGCGATGATAGCACTGGCGCTTTTGCTTTCGACCATTTGCTCATCTTCGATTTTGAATTCCCCTTCGCTTACCTCACGCACGGTGGTGACAATACCGGCGTTTTGGTCTACACGTTCGGCACCGCCACAGGCGGTAAGCCCGAAGGACAGTGCGAGGGCACCACAAAAGTATGGAATTAGCTTTCTCATAATTTAGTATACAGTTTAGGAGTAGGAGTTTGGCAACGTTTACTGCAGAGCTTTTATCTTTGCGCGTTATACATTGTAAAAATAGGTAAAACTACATGCCCTTCCAAAAAAATCGTACTGAGAAAACTGTCCTGGGTGTTGCCATCTTTGTTGCGGGATTGTGTTCCATCATTTATGAACTGCTCATCAGCACCACCGCTTCTTACTTTTTGGGCGACAGTATCACGCAGTTTTCCCTTATTATCGGCTTTTATATGGCGGCAATGGGGTTGGGGTCTTACTTCAGCAAATGGTTTCCGGAAGCGCACCTTGCTGCCTGGTTTATTGGCGTGGAGGGTTTGCTGGGGCTGATTGGCGGGGCAAGCGTGCCATTGCTGTACTTTTGCTTTACCCGGCTTTCGCCGGAAGGCTATCAGGGGCTGGTGCTCGGCATAACGGTTGTGATTGGCACCCTGACAGGCTTTGAAATCCCGCTGCTGGCACGGATTATGAAAAAATATTACCCCCTGCGGGAAAATCTGGCGAATGTGATGTCCCTGGATTACTTCGGCGCGTTAATTGCTACCCTGCTTTTCCCATTCCTGCTGCTGCCGTTTTTTGGGCTCTTCCGGAGTTCCGTCTTTTTCGGGCTGGTCAATGTAAGCCTGGGGGTTTTTGTATTGCTTTATTTTTCACCGCTACTATCCCGAAAGCTGGTAAGAGCTATGCTTGGCGTCACCCTGCTGATCAGCCTGGCCTTTGGTGGGCTGCTCTTTATGGCGCAGCCCTTGCTGGAGGAGTGGGACAGCCGTTCTTATTCGCACCGTATCGTCTTTACTGAGCGCACGCCTTATCAACAGCTTACGGTGACCAAGAACCGGTCGGACGTTCGCCTGCATATCAATCGGGTGATTCAGTTTTCTTCTACCGACGAGTACCGCTACCACGAGGCGTTGGGCATCATCCCCCTGGAAGCGGCTCCGTACAAGGAAAATGTCCTTATCCTGGGTGGGGGAGAGGGGCTGCTGGCGCGGGAAGTACTGAAAAGCCCGGCGGTGCAGCAGGTGACGATTGTAGACCTCGACCCGGCCGTCTTCCGCCTGGGGCGGGAGCAGCCCTACATCCGGGATTTAAACGAGGGCGCGCTTGATCACCCCAAAGTACAAACCATTGCCCTGGATGCCAGCCGTTTCCTGGCCGAAACGGAGGAATACTACGATCTCATCCTGGTCGATTTGCCCGACCCTTCCAATGAAGCTATTGCCCGCCTGTACAGTACCTGGTTTTTTGGAATGGCGCGCAGCCGCCTTACGGCAAATGGGGTGTTAGCCACGCAGGCCACAAGCCCCTTTCATACCCGCGATGCCTTCTGGTGTATCGTGGAGACCCTGCGGGCGACCGGCTTCCGGCACGTACTGCCCTATCATACTTACGTACCTTCCTTTGGCGACTGGGGCTTTGTGCTCGCCGGGCCACAGCCGATTTCTATTACTCCCTTCAGCACCAAGCTGCCCGTGCGCTATCTGGACGGGGAGGTGGTGGAGGCCATGCTTCATTTCCCCGACGATTCCGCCCGCCCTTCCGGCCTGGAGCCCAACCGTCTGGATCAACCCGCACTGCTCGATTACTACCTGGAAGATTGGGAAAAGTGGAGCCGGGAGGTGCTGGTGCAGTAATACAGATTGGGCCTCTTTTTCTGCTACCCCCGTCACCCCAAAAGCCCGCTTTTTACGGTCTGTTTCCACCTCTCTATACCGGTCCTCTCAAAAACAGAAACGCAACCGCATGTCGATAACACCCTTTTTTGGGCCTAATTTCTTGTACAACCAGTAAAGAGTTGATAATCAATGCTATAAATGAATTGTAGTCGATTCGCTGCATCAAAAAAAAAGTTTCCGATGCAACGAATTGACAAATCTTTGCAACGAATTGAATAACAACTTCGGAGGGCGTGGGGCTAAATTTGTAGTCGAATCAGCTGGTCATTTTGCCGAGGCGTATTTAGCCAGGCTATTGATCAGGAAAGAACAAATTTTAATCTCTTAAAAACACTGTTATGAAGCTACTGGAAAGACTTCTGAAACTTAAGATAATTAACAATATACTACTCTCCTTTTTCGTCCTCTTGCTAGCCGGACAAGCGCTTCATGCACAGTGCCCAACCAATAATAGATACTACGTCGATGCTGACGCTACCTCCGGGGCCAATGATGGGACTTCCTGGATGGATGCCTATACGGACCTACAGACCGCACTCTTTGCAGCGAGATTCACCTGTCAAAGCGTAACTGAAATCTGGGTCGCTGAGGGCATCTACACGCCTACCGGTGGAACTTCACGGGACATCTCTTTTCAGATGAAGAGCAACCTGGCCATTTACGGAGGCTTTACAGGAACCGAAACGATGGTAAGTGAACGGGATTGGACAACGAATGTAACCACTCTGAGTGGTGAAATCGGCAATCCAGGAACCGTAGACAACTCCTACCACGTCATTGAAAACGTAGGCTCTAATCCAGATGCGACTGCCGTACTGGATGGATTTACGATCACCGGAGGAAATGCAGATGGAACCGGTTCTTATCAGGACTATGGGGGAGGAATTTTAAATAGAAGTAGCTCTGTAACAATTGCAAATTGCGCTATTGTCAATAACTCGGCGGCCTCCCGCGGAGGGGGGGCATTTAATACGCTTGCCTCACCCACCTATATCAACTGTTTATTTGCGGGCAATACAGCAGAAAACGGAGGCGGTATGGATAACGTTTCTGCTGATGCTCCGGCACTCACCAATTGCGTATTTTTGGGCAATGCAGCCTCTCTTAAAGGAGGGGGTGTAAGTTGTGTCAATGCTGCCCCGGTTCTTTCGAATTGTTCTTTTTCAGGAAACGCCGGCAGTGCTTTGAGCACCAACAATAATTTCTTTTTCCCTGTGCTCAACAACTGCATCGTTTGGGGGAATACCGCCTCTATTGATGGCGATTGTAACGTCAGCTATTCTATCGTTCAGGGTGGCTATGCCGGACCAGGTGCGGGAGCTGGTATTCTTAACCTTGACCCGGCCTTCGTCAGCCAGCCGCCGGTGGGCCTTGGTACAGCAGGCGATTTGCGTTTACAGGCTAGTTCATGTGCGATCGATAACGGCCTTAATTCAGCTGTGCCTTCGGGCATCACAACGGACTTTGACGGCAACGACCGTTTCTTCAATAATGGCACTGTAGATATGGGGCCCTTTGAATTCCAGGGCAACTTTGTCAGTATTCCTCCGTCTCCATCCCCTATTACCAATAATAATGGCTTGAACTTCGATGGCACAGATGATCACGTAAGCGTATACACTGCCTGCAGTACCAATAATTTATTTCCCGGTGGCGATGCCATTACGGTAGAGTACTGGTTCAAGGGTAGTAATCTGCAATCCGCTGTGCGGTATCAAATTGGCGGTAATTTTATCATCGCTGGCTGGACGGGCGGCACCACTGCTCCCCCGGTACATATCCTCTCCAACGATGGCGGCACAAACGGCATAGAAGTTGGCACAGGTTTTGACGATGGAGAATGGCACCACATTGCCTTTACCTGGCAGCGCAATACGCCCAATGGCTTCAAATCTTACCTCGACGGGACTCTGGTGGCCGAAAAGCAGTCTTCAAATTCCCCTCTTCCTGCTTTCAATACCGGGTTCTTCCTGGGCTGCTTCAATGGCACCGGAGAGTTTACTAATGGTACGCTTGACAAAGTCCGGGTCTGGACGGTAGCCCGAACTGCAGTAGAAATACAACAAAGCGCAGCAGATGCAAATCCAGGGAGCCAGACCGGTCTGCTCCATGCCTTCGACTTTGATCATGGAATAGGGGGCGGAAATAATGTGGGAATAGAGGTCATTGCCAATACTGCAAATCCTGCCGCACCGGGACTATTGCGAAACTTTACACAAAGTGGTAACCTCTCTAACCTTGTAGAAGGCAGGACATGTCAGTCCAGCGGTATACTTTATGTAAATGCTGCTGCTGTCGGCAACAATACGGGCAGTTCCTGGGCCAACGCCTTTACCGATCTCCAGGATGCCCTCAGTAAGGCGGCTTCCTGCCCAGATGTAGACCAAATATGGGTAGCGGCGGGCACTTACAACCCCGATGAAGGCGTGGGGCAAACCGATAACGACATCAATGCAACCTTTCGGCTCCGCAATAGCGTAGCCCTCTACGGCGGTTTTAGCGGAGGTGAAGGTTCACTCGCTGCTCGCCCCTCACCGTTGGCGCTGACCATTCTGAGTGGCGATATTGATGGCAATGACGCCGACGCAGATGGAGACAATATCATTGCGGTAGCGGATATTACGGGCGCCAATGCCAAAAACGTCGTAACCAGCGATGGCGCAGATGTGACCGCTATCCTCGATGGCTTCACCATTACCGCGGGTGATGCGAGAGGACTTTCATTTGAAATCGATGCCGGTGGGGGCATGGTGAATAAAAATAGCGCGCGCCCTATAGTGCGCAACTGCACCTTTTCGGGCAATGTAGCCAAAGACGGCGGCGCTATATTCAATGCTGGTTCTGCTGGCTCGTTAACGATCAGCAATTGCTCTTTTCTGGCGAATCAAAGCACCGGTGACGGAGGTGCAATATACATCGGTGGAGGTGGAGCCACTATAGTAAACACGATTATTTCGGGGAATATGGCTGTTGTTAATGGCGCTGGCATTATTAATAGTAATACCAGCATAAGCATAACCAATGCGACCATTGCTGGTAATATGGCGGCTGGTTCCGGCGGCGGTATAGCCAATTTGTTCAGTGCCTCCTCCGCGACGGTGACGAACAGTATCATCTGGAATAACCGCGACAACAGCGGTACAGGTACAGCTGCTGCTTCCGTTGTTAATTTAATAAGTGCTGCGCCGACCTCGACGACCTATTCGCATAGCCTCGTGCAGAATATCACTGCTGATGATATGAATGGCAACAAAGCAGGCGATCCGAGCATGAGCAACTATCCGGTTTTTGTCACACCGGTAGATCCAACAACTGCGCCAACTGCCGCGGGCAACCTGCGCCTCCAAGCCTGCTCGCCCGCCATTGACGCCGGGACGAACACAGGCGCTCCAGCCACCGACCTCGACGGCAATCCGCGCCCCTTCAACGGCACGGTGGATATGGGCGCGTATGAGGTTCAGCAGGAGCTCTTCCAAGGGAGCCTCCTCTACGTCGATGCCGACGCATCAGGCACAAACGATGGCAGCTCCTGGGCCAATGCCTTTACTAACCTTCAGGATGCCTTGAGCCTGGCGTCCTCGTGCTCTGGCGTAGAGGAAATCTGGGTGGCTGAGGGCACCTATAAGCCTTCCGTTTACCCGGCAGGTTGTACCGGATGTACCGCCGGCCAGGATTTCACTTTTTTGCTTCCGGACGGCGTCAGCCTTTACGGCGGTTTTGCGGGTACGGAGACGGGAGTGGGCCAGCGGGTTGCGGGGTCAAATACAACAACGCTCAGTGGTGATATAGGCATAGCCGACAACCTTTCAGACAATGTCCACCACGTTGTGCTGGCAGCCTTTGGCAGCACCACCCCTACGACGCTTGTGGACGGCTTTACCATAACCGGGGGGAATGCAAATGGGGGCCCTTTTTCGATTGCGGTAAACGGGCAGACAATTTCCAGGAACAGTGGTGGCGGCATTGCTACCTACGGTGGCACGAATACCGTATCCAATAACCGGATTTTGGGCAATAGCGCACTCGTAGGCGGCGGCATAAGCTTTCACCGCGGGGCCAATACGCTAAGCAGGAATAGCATATTGTCTAATCCAGGCGGTGGTGGCATGTACATTGAAATGGGCACGAGCACACTAGTGAATAACCTGATTTGGGGCAATATGAATAGCGAAGGTGGCGGTATTCAGATGAATGGCGGGGTGCAGACCCTGGTAAACAACACCATATCAGGAAATACAGCAACCAATGAGGGCGGCGGGGTTTACATTTTTGGAGCAAGTGAAGCAACGTTTACCAATAATATTATCTGGGGCAATAACGCACCTGTCAGCGGAGGCATAGGGACATCAGGCGTTATCAACACTATAACTACTACCTACTCTGTCATCCAGGGCGGTTATGCCGGGGATGGCAACCTGGATGCAGACCCCTTATTTGTGGATGCTGCCAACGGCGACCTTCGGTTGGAGCCCTGCTCCCCGGCCATCGATATGGGCAGTGATGCGGCAGTGCCTTCTGGTATCACCACTGACCTGGATGGGAATAGCCGCTTCTTTAACATGGGCACGGTGGATATGGGTGCGTATGAGCTTCAGGGGCTCCCTGTCACTGCCCCCACCGGCACCCTGGCCATCACCAACAGTACCTGCACCGATTGTGTACTGAGCGGCGGCAGCATCGGCATCGGCATGGTCAACGGTACTGGCGGCACCCTGGAATATTCTACGGATAATGGTACGACCTGGAGCAGCGACCTGCCGGTATACGATCAGGACGGCCCGGCGCAGACCATTTTAGCTTCTGTGCTCAGCACCAGCGGTTGCCGCAGCAGCAGCACACAGATAGGTATGACGGAGCCCGGCGAGTGTGTGGTCCCTACGGAACCTACTGGCGCCCTAGCCATCACGAACAGCACCTGCACCGACTGTACGCTAAGTGGCGGCAGTATTGCCATCGGTACAGTTAGCGGTATGGGCGGCACGCTGGAATACTCTACCGATAATGGTACAGTATGGAGCAGCAGCCTTCCGGCATACGATCAGGGCGGCCCGGCGCAGACGATTTTGGCTTCCATGCTCAGCACCAGCGGTTGCCGCAGCAACAGCACACAGGTAGGCGTGACGGAGCCCGGTGCGTGCACCCCCTCAATCGCGACGCCTGATGTATCCTTGGACATTATCAACAGTACCTGTAATAGTTGTATGGTTAGCGGCGGGAGTATCACGATCGCTGGTGCTTCTGGTAGTTCGGGCCAAACCATTGAGTATTCCAACCAATGGTGGCTCCACCTGGAGCAGCACCCTGCCCACCTACAATCAGACGGGCCCGGCGCAGACCATTTTAGCGAGCATTCTGTTCGACGACGG
>Ga0307978_1001840_pt1 | contig 15427 bp, 21 predicted proteins | sample OrgLakmetage1056_FD_203151 | JGI IMG/M metagenome (GOLD analysis project Ga0307978, IMG submission 203151) | Saline water microbial communities from Organic Lake, Antarctica - #1056 | ecosystem: Environmental > Aquatic > Non-marine Saline and Alkaline > Saline | place: Antarctica: Organic Lake...
GGGTAATTACTGTAAAGCCTTATTTATCGTATTTACTACCGGTTTCGTACTAGAAATGGCCCATGTGCAAATCCGGGGTGGAGTGGCCGATTGGTATTGGACCGCCGACCAAACCAAGAAAATCGAATTTGCGATCGTGCTTGAGAAGGGCACCTGGATCGGCACCTCGCTATTCCATTCGCTTTATTCGGATTCCCAAATCACTAACTGCATCTATATGGTCAACAGCCACGCGAACACGAGCCCAAAACAGGAAAAGAACTGGAGTAGGGAGGGATATCCTCATTCTCGTTCTGTGTAATGCAATTAAAGGGTCTTGAGATCGGCCACGTGGCATGCAGCCAGCTTCACGTACTCGTCGGCCTGAGTTTGCAAGCCGCTCGCCTCTTTCGGAGTCAAGTTCCGCAGCTTGGTGGCTGGGTTTCCACCCCAGAGTTCGCCCGACTTGACCACGCTACCAGGTGCCACCACCGCGCCGGCAGCCACGAAGGAGCCGCCTTCTACCACCGCGCCTTCGCCAATCACAGAGCCCATGCCTGTTGAAAAAGGATCGCGCACAGGACGAGCAGAATATGCATAGGAAAGTAAGAACCACGCGAAGAAAGAAAGACGTCACAAATAACGCATCAAGAGCAACGAGGATATCGAAAAAGAAAGAGCCAGTGCCATTCTTGTACTTCAAATAAGGCCCGCAAAGATATTCTCGACCAACGTCCAGACGCCCACGCGCCTGCACTATTCCCTTGCTCTCAGACCTCCATTCGTGTAAGCAAGTAGCAATGAGAACGCACCGATGAGGGACACGTTGCCAACCGTGCAGGCCGTGAGAACAGCGTTGTGGCCAATGGTGACGTATTCGCCGATGGAAGTGCCGGCACTGGCCGTGCTCATGATCACCACGTTGTCCTGCAAAGCATTTGACGGCAGGCAGACAGGAAGGCAAAAAGAAAGGGTTATAAAGGAAGACTTCGTTGATGTCGCGGAGCAGCTCTGCACCCACAGGAGAGGAGTATAGAATGGGCAGCACGCGTGGTTCAGACAAGCTCGCTGGCTCGTGTTGCCTGCCAAGGTTCCGCGTGCGCGCTCCATGCATAGCTGATATTCTAATGCAGAATAGCTTCACGGCGGGTTACCTGGACGTTGGCGCCAGTGCCGATTGTGACTTTGTTGGCGTCTCCACGAACCACAGCGCCATACCATACCGAGCTCTGTGGCGTGTGCGCGAGGAAGGGGTGGGGGCGGCAGACACAGTTACAAATAAATAATGTTAGTCAAGTACACCTAGATGTTAGTTTTCTCTGGCTTTCATCTCGAGCTTCGCATGCTTTGACTTCTAGCGCTGGCTCTATCAGCCAAACACCACTTTGCTTTCAATAGAACGGTTAAAAAATTTAACAAGGAGTCAAGAGGAGGTGCGATTACCTGTTCGGCAAGGGTAACGTCGCCAGACACTGACGCGCACGGCGCTACGAATGTGCTCTCCGTAGTAGTAGGAGCCTTGTCGAAGAGCGACATAAGAGTGCGGTGCCGGGAGACTGACGAATCAAAAGTTTATGGCAGTGGACGCGCGACAAAAAAGTCCCGATGGTAAAAGCAACCAAGGAGAAAGGGGTTGTGAGTAGGACGGTCGAATGCCACGTAATGGAAGGAAAGCAGTACGAAACTGAACGAGCACTCTAGCCCTAAGCTGTCATGTTTTGACTACGAATACAAAACACACGAAAGGCTCAGCATCGTTTCGCAGCGAGCGCAGCAGCACCAGGGGCGGCCAGTAATCGAACAGGGGGTTGATACTTACAGTGATCACGCCAGGACAAGTCGTCAGCCGCACGGGTGCCGAGTACTTGCAGCGCTTGGCCCGTCTATAATCACAAAGCAATGAGGGGGCGAGTCAGATGATAATTGAACAGTGCTTCCCTAAACGAACTCATACGCAGCCGACCAACAACAGTGCAAACAGTGCTCGTCACCGCTACATGAAACGGCCACAAGCATGGGGCGACTGCGATCAATAATCATGGACGTATAAAAGAGTGCATTTATGGAATATACTGCTGCATTATAAAAATTTTACCTCGCGCAGGGCACGGCCAACGACATGGGTTACCCGCGGAAGGACAGCCATTTTCACTACTGTACCTCAATTCGCTCTTTCGCTGCGCCTACTGAAAACACTACATTCGTGTCATTACAGGGAAGTAATTCTGCGAATTTGCGTTTTCCTTACTTATTGAATGTTGTATGTTGAATGTTGAGTGAGATGGAGTGGGAATGTTAAATAGCGCTCTCGGCATATCCACATCACTAGAGATGGAGGGGGCGTTACGCGAAGTCTGCTTCACGAAGAAGTCGGGTCAATAATTCTATTGTAGTTCGGTGTGCTCTACTGTAAAATCGAAGGCCCCCCTCGCCGCTCGCCCCTGCTGGCCCCTCGTCGTCTCCTCGGTGATCTCAACTTCTGTCGCATCAATATACGCCGATCGCTAATCGGGTAATTGCTAATCATCCAGCATATCATTTCAACAGAAAAATCGCCTATCATGCGTGGTATTCTTCTTACAAACCGAATTATCGTAACTGAAGATATAAGCTTACGCCAAAATTAGACACCCATGGCTTGTGAAGCACCGTGTGCACCCGTAGTTACTTCATCGCGGTTTAGAAATCAACTTGGCCTGGTGCGCTCAAGCCCGGCGGCAAGGGCTCCACCGCATGAGCCAGTTCTTCGAGTTGTTGCCGCGTTAGCGTGCTGTGCGCCTTGCCGGCTGCCACCGCGTTCAAAGTAGCCGTAAAGTACTGCCGCCCAAACTCCGCCTCCATGCGCCGCTGCGTGCGAGCCAACTCCAGCCGCTTGCGGTAGTACACGTGCGCGGCAAAAGTGTTCCGCAACTGAGGCCGGAGCGCGAGCGCGGCCGCTGCATACCCCTCGCCCTAGAGTACAGCGATATATACATTAGAAACAGACACAAAAGAGCCGCATAATTTCGAGCGAAGTTGTTGTGAAAACAGCGAAAGATAGCGAGTAAGTTTTGCGCGTAAAGAAAAGACAAAGCATACTCCTGGAAGTGTCGGAAACATTATCACGACCAATAATCACCATCTCGCAAGACATATGTGAAGCCTACAACTACCAGCCAATCCCGAGCACGTTCAAGCCATTTCACTTTCGTTACCTCTTCCTTGTAGCGCGCAGCTTTGGCGGCCAGCCTCGACGACTCGTGGCGCCACTCCGCCAGTTGAGCCCGGAAATTCGCTTCTGCATCGCGGTCGGCTGGCGACATGAGCCTGCATTGCACCAAAGAAGAAGAAAAAAGGTTAAACAATTAAACGACACCACAAATTATTTTAGACCACATCAAATCGTAACCATACGGTTTGCTTTGAGCATCGCATCATCATCATCATTATCATCATCAGCCCATAAGTGTCTTTTTGTCTGTCTCTCCAGTCCCTGCAATTCATTCTCACCCGAAAGTGGCCCAGGTCCTCGGCGCCGCGTCAGCTTCCAACGCGCGATGGTGCAAATCGCCCGAGGCTTTCTTTCCGACCGCAGCAGCGTGCAAGAACTTGATCGACCGCGCCTGTTGCAGAATATAAGAAGGAAAAACAAGAGAACACACGATGATGAAAGTAAGAAGCTTGATGCATCTTGAGCGCGTAAAGATTATTTTACCATCCGCAGCAATACAAATTCTCGTCTTCCTTTCGTTATCATATTCTCGTCATGTTCTTTCATTCCCAAATTTACCTCAAGCCTATCAGGAATGTCAGGCGGACAGGGCGGATCCGGAGCGAGCGAAAAGCAAAGAGCCCGAAAGAGCCAGCGGCCTAAGCTCGTAATGAGGCCGAGCGTGCGCAACTTGTGGGTGTCAGTGTGGTGTTTATCGCACACGGTCCCCGACCACATCCTCCTCACGAAGGCTTCGGAGCGGGCAGCGGCGGCGGAGACATCCACTGACCGCATGCGAAGCACCGCCATAAACTCAGCCACCTGAATTTGTTGGGAAAGAAAAAGGAGAAAATATAGGGCAAGGAATGATTGCGTCACCACCATTGTAAGTGTCAAAATTTTAAGCATGAGTCAACTTTATGAGACTCCTTTCGAACCGTGACCAGTTTCACCATGAACATAATCATAATCAAAGTATCACTAACCTGCACTTCTTCCTCTTCCGCAGTGCGCAAGGTCTTGCCGGGAGCATACTTCTCCCAATTTCCAGCTATTGCGTCTTTCTCGGCCTCTTTGCCAGCTTCGATCGCCACCCGCCACTGCTCCTTCAACCCGTAGCCCGCGGCAATCCCCGACCCCACCAAGAAATTCGGCTCGTCTTTCGGTGGAAGCCCTCCTGTAGACGGACGCGACGACGTCACCACTGCACCTGCTGCTGCCATGGTCGATGAGGAGCTGGCGCCAACGCTGCCTCCTCCTTCGCCTCCTTTCAAAGGGCTCATCTCCGCTCCTCCTTCTTGGTCCAGTGCTTCAGCCGCTGCCTTCTCCGCAGCTTCCTTCTCGGCCAATGCCTTGGCGGCCGCCTCTTCTTCAGCCACCTAAATGATACATAGAAGAAAACATGCACGACGCACGTAAACACTAGCGATACACGCAGCAGGCAAGCCTAATGACTTGACTTCACAGAGCTCAGGAAATGGGCTGGGAGAAGGAAGCATGATAAAAAAGTACTCCTCCTCACAGTGCATCCACTTGACTTTTTTGCTGTCATAGGATTTCATGACTCACCTTTTGCAGCAGAGCATCCCGAGCTGCGGCGCGCTGCGCCAGGAGCTTCTCAGCAGAGGACGGCCGCGCTAACACTGGGGTTGGGGGCAGCGGCATCCCGTCGGGACCAGTGTTGGCGCCCGTCGAGCGCTTCTGGCCTGCGCGCTCGTCGCCACCCCCGGAAAGGGCGTCTTGGGCCCTGGCTAAGGACGCGGCGTGGGCTTCCTGGAGCACCAGAGCGTGCTTCGCGAGGGTCGCGTTCGCGGTGGCTTCCACCTTATAATTCAAATATATATTATGTATTTTAGGGAAGTGCGTGTTAGGGAGGGGGGTCAAATGGTGGATCAGATGGATTGAGCGGAGTAAAAATAGAATCTTAAAGACAAGAATTGTATAGAACAGGTTGAGGTAAAAACTTCAAAAATTCAAACGAACATACGAAAAGGAGTCCTGTTCTGACCCTTCTCAAACTGATGATGAAATAAAAACAAGACCCAAGATAAGTATCACAGTAAAAAGGACGCACTTTGGAGGGCGTCCAATGGCAGCTGAACACGTGTCGCGCCGAGGTGACGTGGCGCATCTGGAGGCCGAGGGCCGTGACCCGGTGGGGCGAGAAGCGCCCGCGCAAGCCCACTAGCATGTCCTTGGAGGAAGTGCCGCGCAGCACCACGCGGCGAGCATCCGCAGAAAAGGGCCTGTTGGGGAATGAAGCAAACGAGACAGACCAAGAATGAGACCAACGAAGATTGAAAAGAAAAAAACGATAGTGCTTTGTTAAAGTGTACAAGCTTGCGAGCGAAACATAATTGAAAAGAAAGTCAGGGCAATACTCTCCGCACTAAAAAAGCATGTCTTGATGTACATGTGCCATCAATGAACTATCCCCTGACCTGCCAAGCAGAGGCGAGTCGCGGAGGTGCGTGCCATCCGGAGCCGCCACATGGCATTGCAGTGCTTCGAAGGAGCCGGAAGAGATCACCATCGTCACGGCGTACACGTGCTCGTACCTGTGCGTGTGCGGCAGGATTAGGCGAAAGAAAGTAATCAAAATGACTCGAAAAGCCCGAATAAGTAATAAAGTCAGGTAAAGAAATAGAAGAAGGCAAAAGCGAAGATGAAAGAGTAAAGAGTGAAGAAAAACCAAGCAAATAATAACTTACGGGTGTTCGAGCTTGAACGTGGTGATGTTTTCCGTGGCTTTCCCGTGCGGGGCCCGAAGCCCCCCTTGGGGGAGAAGCTCCACCTGGCCCGGGCCATCCCCCCTGTAAGTCAAACAGACCCCCACGATGCCGAGCCCGGGAGATGTGAACACGGTGACCTCGCCTAGAGCGAACCCACCCCACACCACCTGGAATAATAAAAAAGACGATAAACGCCAACGTGATTCAAGACAAGTGAATTTAAGGGAGAAAAAAGCAATGCAGAAAAGAGTAACCATTGAACGAATGGAAATAACACCAGTGTTGATAGCGTTGATAAAGTCGTGAATTCTTTATTGACCTTATCAACAAAGGAGGTATCTCCCGGCATCGGCGGCTCTTCAGCTGCTACGCCCAGAGTCGTCGCCTCTGAATGAGGATCATTACTTGCAACAACACCTTTCTTGCTCTTCTTCTTTTTCTTGTCGCCGCCATTGGAATGAGACTCAGAGGACTCTGGCTGTGCCGTTTGTGGCATTGAAGCAACGCTGTAGTCCTCGAATCCAAGCTTAACACACACACACAAAGAAAATGGAAGATAACATCTCAATACGAAGAAAAGGGAGAATAAGAAATCCCAGCAGTATTGAAAGCTAAAAACAAGATCACAGCACTCTTTCATCCTCCTTCTCTCCTGTACCACGGTTTCACAACACCCGATGCGTCGACGAAAACCTATCGACCATAATAATCCTTTTCGCTCACTTTTCCTCGCGTCACAAACGCATCGAGCAGCAGGCTCCTCTCCAGCGCCAGGCGCCGCGACGCGTCAGCGCGCAAGGTGGCGATGTACTTCTTGAAGCTGGGGCCGTTCCGAGCTTTGAAAGCAACTTCGGCCGCGCGGCGCCGGTTGCAACGCCGCGTTAGAGTGGCAACGCACCTGTAAAAGCAAACAGAGAAGTTGAAACGAGGGGCAGAAAGTAAATGTGCGGCATAAGAGGTTACGAATGGCTACTAGCTAGCAGAAAGCAATAATGAAACGAAGTTTTTAAGGGTGATTGTCTTTCTCACACACCTGGCTCGTTTGTTTGCGTACATGTCCCGCCAAGCCGACAGGTCTTCCTGCAGCCGCTGTTCGGCATAGGTCTTGGGCTGCGGAGGCGCGTAAGGCCACCGTGCTTCGCCTTCGCGCCCTTCCCACCCATCCACTAGACCTGATCCTTTCCCAAAGCTTGCGCCTTCGATGTTGAGGTCGCCGATCTGGTTCAAGTGCCCGCTGCCTAGTTTCCCGGAGGCTGCGTCCAAAAAGGCCGCAGTAGCCATGTGCGCAGTGGCGGATTTGACCACCTGATGAAGTGAGGCGGTAACATTCAGAAGAACAAATAAGATGAAGTGAAGGCCAAAGAAATGAACAAGTTTCAATGCTGAACATCTCGGCGTAAGTAACCCATTTCATGAAAAACCAGAGAATAATCGCCGAGACGTCAAAGCAATGACTAATCTCACCTCCTTGAAGTTCGTTCTCCCAACGGGAACATCGTCGCGCATGATTCCATCGAACTCGTGAGAGGCGGCATCGTCGGTGGTGGATCGGCCATTCGCACTGTTGCTGTTGTCTGCCTTCTTGGTTACGGAGTGATTGTGGCTTCGCACTGTGTTCGCAGTGGTATTGCTACTGCTGCTCATAGCCTGGTGATGCTGCCGACTGCCTACTTCATTTTCCTGTTCTGACTCCATGCCTCCATAGCTAGACCCACTCTCAGGCTCATCGCCGCTTCCGTCATCACCACCGCTGCTCCTTCTTTGTCGTTGGCCCGGGTAGGTGGTCTTGGCACGGCTGGCGTCTCGACCAATCAGAGCGCGTTTCCGCCTCTTCGCGGCGCGGTCGTGTGGGCCTTCCTCTGCAGCTGGTTTCGAACTTCCAATCATAGAAGAGCGCACCGACCCAGCCGCGGATTGGTTCACCGAAGAAGTACCACTCCCACTTGCCACAGCAACGGCAGGCACGGCTACCGTACTAGCTGCACTACTGCTGCTGCCACCCTGGATCGCACCCGATTGCACACAAGACGGCAAATCTCGGTAAGACTCTCCGTAGTCGAGCGACTCGGCTCTCTCTTGTTCTGCTGCTTCCAACGCTTCGATCTCTGCTTCTTTGGCCTTGCGCGCCGCCCTTTCCAGCGTCTGCGTAGCCTTGCCAATCCCTAGACCGGCGAGCATTAAACCCTGGAGTGCGCGCCGCCGTCTTGTGTACTGCGCCCGCCACGCCACGAGCCGCGAAGTCGCGCGGGCGTGGCAGACGTCGGCCGCGTACGCCGCCCACCGCAGCAGGCACGCGCGCAAGTCCGTAGTTTTCGAGTGCAGCTCCTCCATGGGCACTGGCAATTCCCCGCACACTCCGCGCGCCTGCAGCAGCGCATTGAAGCGCCCGGCGCGGTTGGAGAGTGCCACCAAATGGTCTCGCAGCGCCGGCGTGCGATTTTTCCGGCGGTTTTCTGCGTGCCTCAAGAGCTTGTGCCAGCAGCGCCACAGCACTCGCAGTTTCCGAAACCGCGGCATCCCGCGGTCCAGCCGCTGCAGCCGAACGCAGTGCCGCAGCCAGTTGCGGAGCTTTTGCTTGTTGCGCAAATGAAACGCTTTCCGGTCGTAATACGGCACGCGCAGAGCGCGAAAGTAACGCCACGCAATGAGGTAGTCCAACGCTTTTTCGCTGTTGTGCCGCACGGTGTTCAGCAAGTGCAAAATGGTGCGCGCCGTGTGCATCTTCAACTCGGAGACGTACTTGACCTCCCGGTTGCCAGCTCGCTCCATTTTGCCGGCTTCGTCATCGAAAAACTCCGACAGTGCTAGGGTGCTGGCTGCCTGACCGTTGACCCAATCCGCGTGCTCGTCCACATGGGCGTCGCGCTCTTTTTCCAGCGCCAACGACTCCCGCTCGACCTACAGCATGGGTAGGTGTGTGGGATAACAAATTAAAGACGATTTGTGCGATGGAAAATTCCTCCTTGAATTCTACCTATGCACCCTTTCTTCACTTTTTGGGGGAGCCAAAAGAACGAAACAGCTGCCTCACTCTAATACAGTATGAATACCTTGGCCACGACGCTATGAAAGCGTTTGAGTTGTTCGGCTCGTGCTGCGCGATCGTGGTCAAGAATGGACCCCACCATGGGCTTGGCAGCCAGTTTCGCCTTCTGCCGCCACAACATGCCCTTCTGCCGGAATTGGGCCTATTGGTTTGGCATGAAGAAAAAGACGAAATTGAAAAGGCAAACCAAGAATCAAAGAAAATATAAATGTGACAAAACATACAGGAAAAAGGAGCCAAATAGATTCAAACAAACATGGGAAGACGTACCGTTTGGGCGATGCCGTGAAGGAGCAACGGTTTGGCAGGAGGTTCCACCTTCGTCTCCGAACTAAAGGCTTGCAGCAAGGCCGACGCCGACTTGTTGTGAGGACTCGCCGCTGCGGCCGCTGCCTTGGCCAGCAGCTCCGCTTCCCGCGCTTCGGCCTCTCGTTCTTCGGCGATTTCCCCCAGTTCGTCGTCGTCGTCGCTGCTGTGGTCGCTTTCGATTTTGTCGTCGTCGTTCACGTTCGAAGACCGCCCCGCAGCCTGTAGGCGCTCGCGCCGCGCGAAACTCTTCAACTGTGCCGCTTTGTCGGCGGTGGTCTGTTCGGCTTCCAGCTGGGCAATCAAGAACTTCTGCCCCTGGGCTCGCGCGGTGGCCAAAGCCACAGCCCGTTGTTTCGCGACCAAGCGAGCTGCAGCTCTTTCCTGCTTTCGTGCTTCACGGCTCGCCATTTTGCGCTTGATTTCCTTGTGCCACTCTAAAAACACCAGCAAGCGCGTTTGCCGCCCGTATTTCCGCAACGCCACGGTGCTTTTCTTGCGCAGGAGCACCATGTCCCGCATGTTCTTGAAGAATCGAGGCCCTTCGCGCCAGTAGCACAAGTGGCGCTGCCCGCACTCCCGCACCAACTCTTTGTCCATGTACGGCAACATTTTCGCGCACAAGGTATGCAGCCGCGTGGGCAAGCCTTTTCCCCACGGCAGCTGCCTCAGACGAGGCAGAGCGGGAAACCCTTCGTAAAGCTTTTGCCGCGCCAATTCCTGCTCCTTTTGAGCTGCAGCCAAGGCCTTGGCGTCCCTCTGTTTGCGGGTCTTGCGTTTCTTCGCCTTCACGTCTGCGGTGGCAATGGCTGCAGCCTGGGCTCGGTCAGCGCTAATCACGCGCCAAAACTGCGACGCGCGCACTGCTACAATCTTTTGCAGCGTGCGCCAGTAGCGCCATACGGTGACGCAGCGCCACAGGACTTCGAGCTCTTTGTCGTCGTGGGTGCGCATGCCCCGGCGCAGCCAGTTGACTTCCAAATACTTGTCGCGGTGGCAGCACCGCCGCCAAAAGTGGAAACTCCGCGTTGCTTTCTTGGCCTGGAAAGCCGCGTAATGGTCGTCGCAACGCTTCTTTTTGGCCATCTTTTGCATCGCAAACTTCTTCCAGGCCCGAAACACGTGCAGGGTGAACGAACACACGTACAAATTCTTCAGCAAGTTGGCTTTCTGGCGTTCCAAAATGGCTTCTCGCGTGGTTTTGCGCCAGATGTAAATGGGCCAAAAGCACTTGGCAAACAAGTGGTGCAAGATCAGCATTTTGTCCACGTACTTGCGCCAAAATTTAAACGGCGACTTGCAGCGGTAACGCAGCTCCAGCGTGTTTCTCGCGGCGTTCCACCAGGCCTTGAACACCCGCCGCTTCCAGTTTTTTTCACGCTCGCGCCACATCCGGAGCGCGCCGCCCTGCTGCCTCCTGGGGAGCAGACCGCGGTGGCAGCTCTGAATGCGTTCCGCGCAGTACTGCCACAGAGTCTCCACACACTCCGCGGGGCTCAGGCCTTGCAGGCCGCTTCCGTACTTGGCCGCGGTCAACACGCACTCTTTGATGCCCCCGTAAGGCCGCCCCGCAGCGAGCGGAATGTGCAAACCCGAGAGGCCTGCGCTGCCCAATGCGTTGTTGGACTGGCTGAGCTGCGCCTTTTTGCAGTTCATGATGGAGCCCAAGCCGCCGCCTTCGCCGAGGAGCAGCTCCAGCACCATGCCCCCGTCTTTCAGCAGCGCCGAAAGCTGCTTCACCCGCGCGCGCGTGTTGTACGCGTGTGGGGTCGGCACCACAACCGTTGGCCCGCGACCATCTTTCGGCTTGTGGTGGGTCTTGGTAGGGGGGAAATCGAGCTTGCGCGTAAGTTCGGCCACCAAGGGGGCGCGGCGCTGCGCTTGTTTCTCAATCAACGCCATTTGCGTGGCGCGGTCGGCGTCCGCCACTTTGTTTTTGTATGCTTCGGCTTTGGCAATGTCCGCCCACAATTCCGCGACGAACGCCGGCTCCACCGTCTTCAACGTCCGAGCTTCGAAGTCCTTGTACGTGACAATGGCCGGCCAGCCCGCATTCCGCGCGTCGTCTGCCTGGGCTTCCACCACTTCAAGGGGGGTGTAGCCCCTGTAGGGGTTGTCTTCGTCGTCGTCATCGTCGGATCCGGACACACCGCCGTCGCTGTAAGCGCTGCGCGGGCTCCCACCGTCACCGAGGCCCTCAGAAAACCCGCTCCGCGAGTGATTGCGGTGCGCGTTCCGCAGAGGCGTGCCGAGGTCCCGATTGGCCAGCGACGGTGGCGCCCCCTCGAATGCGAAACCCCCCGGTGGATTGGCCAAGAGCGAGGGCAAGGCACGACTAGGCGAAGTGCCTCCTCCCGGGCTGCTCGTGCGGCGGCTCCGGCCGGTGTTGGGAGTAGCACCCCGCACGGGAGTACTCGGGGAAGACGAGCGCGCACCGCCGCCGCCGCCACTGCTGCCAGAACGGTTGCGACCTCCTGCTCGAATGCTGTTGTTTCTTTTGGTAGAAGTGCGCGCTTTCGCGGCGGCTTCGGCGGCAGCTTTCGCTCGCTTCCGCTTTTCTTTCTGGGAACTCGCGCGGCTAGCCACGCTCCCATTGCTGCTGCCGTGGTGGCTGTGGTGGTACTCGGGTAATTCCACGGCGTAAATCTGTAGGATGGTGTTTAAAGGTAATGGGCAAGGAAACACCATGACAAAACGAGCGTTAGCCTTTTGCCAGACAAATATGTTTCCTTGACACACAGATGGCACGTCACGAAGAGAGAAGGGGCAGCCAAACAATTCCTAACAGTCAAGTCAAGCAACAACGTTGAAAAAGGGGCGAAGCACCCTAGACAACAATCGTCTAGTGTAATGTTCGCGCTCTGCACCTTGCTCGCGAGCGTGCTCGCTTCCTTCAGACTGTGCCCTTTTTCGTTGGCCTGCGCGAGCACTAGCTCGTCCACAATGTACGCTTGCTCCGACGGTAACAACCCCAGGCCGTGGCCCAGTAAACCGAAAATGTCCCGTAATCCCAAGGTGCCTTTGATCCCACCCTTGAAGTTGTACGGTACTTGCGCGGAACTATTGCTTGCTACTGCGGTGTCTACCGCTCCTGCTGCTGCTCCGTCGGCAGTTGCGGCTGCTTGTGATCCTCCACCAGTGGACCTCGCACTGGCTGATGAAGAAGGAAGCTGGGAAGGGCTTCCGTTGCCTTCTTGCTCGTCTAATTTGGACAGAGGGCTGCCGCTGGCGGCACCTTGGTCGTCGTTGTCGTCGCCATCCGGATTGGGAGGTGCCACCGGAAGTGGCAATTCAGAGCCTTCTGGCGCCGCCTGCGAAACACAGCAATACAGGGACAGCACGACATCCGATATAAGATCACGATTATGGAAACCAATTAGGGCAAAATAAAGGCAATTTTCCATTCTCACCAAAATTTAGTTTTGAAAGTATCTCCTCCTGGTGAATACACTTTCTTCTTGGAGATTACAGAAACAAGACACATAATTACCGGCCAAGTGAAGTCTTCTGTAGCCATCACCCGAAACGCCAATTGTACTGTAGCCCAGCCGTAGAGCAGCTTTTTGAGGGCTTGCTTGTGAGCTGAGGACTGCAAGGCCTTGATTTGTTGCTTCGCCTTTTGCTCGGGAGGTTTCGCGAAGGCCGCGCTCATTTGAATCAGCCGCGCAGCCTTCTTCAAGCGAACCTAATGTAATGCGATTAAAAAACATGACAAACACGCACCATTGCACAAGGATTAACGTGCAGGTCAGAAATGAAGAGTAGGGCTTTGAACTATTGCAAGGTTATAGTGACGGTTTAAAAAAAGTCTACTGCCCATCAAGAATTGAGAGAGCTCCAATTAGCTATTAAGCTCTCAAATGCATACTTTGCCGGTTTTGGGGTCTCGCAAGAATTTTGACATGGCGCCAGTTGCGCTACTGCTTCCGTCGTCTGTCCCGTCGTCGTCGTACTCGTCGTCGCTGCCGTGCTTCTTCGGTTTCACTGCTTCTTTGGCAGCTTGCTTGGCTTCAAACTTGGCCCTCAACTCGTCGGCTTTCATCTTTTTCTCGCGCAACAACTAGAGAGCAACGCACGAAGCAAAAAGAAACGTCTAAGCAAAGCGAGTACATGCGTGTACAGGATGGTATAGAGCTCTTCCAAACATAAAGGTCGTACTCATCTATAGCCGTCTATGCCGCTTTCTTCGAAAGTATTGTATGTGGGTAAATCCATTTTGCTGAACAGAAATTAAGCCACAAGACCCTCATTACCTGCTCTTTCTTGAGACGCTCAAGAGTGGCTACTTGCACACGTTCGCGCGTTGCCAACGGATAATTTCCGAAGTCTGCCACTCGCGCAGCTAGCGCGCTTGAGCCAGCTGGCAAGCGGGCAGCAGCGGCGATGGCGTCAGCAGTGAGCGCCCGAGAAGGCAGGCCTAAGTTGCTGCTGCTGCTAGGGACAAAGCCAACCTCGCCGTGGCTTCGCGCGGGAACAGGCGGAAGGCCAGTGAGAGTGCGGAGGAACAATTCCGGGTCTTCGACTGGCCTAGACGACTTCTTCGCGGCGGCGCTTGAGGCTGTCCTTCTAGTAGGTAGCATGGCTGACGGCGCAGTCGCAGGCACTGCTTGTGGCACGTCAAGCTTCCCTGAAGAATTCTCCGCATGTATCTCCTTTTCCATGGCTTGCGTACTAAGCCCAGCATTCATTGAGTTACTAGCTGCCGCCGCCAATCGATCCTGCGGCAATGACAGCAATGCCGTTAACAAGGCCTTTTCATAGCGCTCTGCTGGTCCGGCCCGGTTTGCGCTTCGACTTTTCTTTCCCATAGCTCTTAAAGCATCGTCCCCGAGGGCAGAAGCGCGCAGCGGCACACGGTCCACGGGATTTTGTTCCAAAAGACCACCGCGGTCTTTTGGCTCCATGGTTTAGAGCCTCTGCTTCAGCTTTTGAGGAGCTGAGCGCTAGAAAATATCATATTAGGATAACCCAACTTTTGAGTTTTGAGCTTTTGAGTCTTATCATTTTTCCTCCGCGTGAGTACGTGAGGCTCGAGGTCTCGAGGTCGCGTCTAAGGCCATATCCTGCGCAGCTGCGCAGTACTGCCCTATCTTTCAGTAGATTCCGAAAGAGATAAATTATCTCTAGAAGATGAACAATATGTTTCGTAGCGGGAGCTCTTCATCACGGCGCAGTAGCACCTCTTCTAGCTCGGCTTCATTTAGTACCTCGTCCTCGTCGAACGGCACGTCACAGACAACAAACACGTCAAGTCGCAGCACTGGGGGAAGTGGCGGAGGCAGCAATTACAACGGGGCTAGTGGTGGAGGCGGCGGTGGTAACAACAACGGAAGCGCGAGCAACTTCTTCAGCCAGATGGGAGCCAACGTAGAGCGTTTCTTCGCGGGAATCACGTCACCACCTCGACCACCTCAACACAATCGCGGCCAAGCTTCCAGCCCAAACGCGCCTCGTCGAGCAGCCTCTAGCCCTCGGCCGGGTGCCCCATCACCATCAGCAACAGCTTCGCCGTCTGCTTCGTCCACCCGTCTGGGAGCGGCGCGTCCTAGCCCCGCGAGTGGTGGCTCCGCTAGCGGCTCTGGTCGAAGCGGAGGAGGCCGCAGCGTTGGTGGTGGCGAAGGTGGCGGAGGCACGAGCGGTGCTGGGCGAGGTGTTCCCTCGCCGGCCTCGCCTAGTGACGAGCGGCAGCAGCAACGGGAGCGGGAGGCGCGTTTCGCGCGGCAAGAAGCTCACAACGAGGCGGAGGCTGCGCGGCGAGCGGGCACGCCTGCTCCGCCCGGCCCGCCTCCGGCATCGGTGGGTGCTTTTGAACGAATGCGGCACCTTAGTATAGTTGCAATGGGTAGTTGACGAGCAATTTGGGTATTGAATCGCGTTAGAAGAGCGACCTAGTCCAGATAGTACTGCACTACAATGATGTGGTAGCAGGCGTAGTGTTAGTCGGAATTCTTCTCAGAAGAAGTTTTTTTCTCACCCTTTAGCTCTCTCATTCCACATAGGTGGATGCGCTTGCGAGTTTGCCTGACGTCGTTGTGACCAAAGCAGACGTGCTGGACGAGGCCAACAGCACTTGCTGCGTGTGTATCGACGATTTCGACGAAGGAGGCAAGGCCACGCGGCTTCCCTGTGGGCATCTGTTGCACCGGTAAAAGGAGCGATGGCTCATCGCACCTT
>Ga0307978_1001842_pt1 | contig 15397 bp, 16 predicted proteins | sample OrgLakmetage1056_FD_203151 | JGI IMG/M metagenome (GOLD analysis project Ga0307978, IMG submission 203151) | Saline water microbial communities from Organic Lake, Antarctica - #1056 | ecosystem: Environmental > Aquatic > Non-marine Saline and Alkaline > Saline | place: Antarctica: Organic Lake...
TTTTCCATTTTCAGGCGGCGATTTTCTTCTCGCAACTGACGAATTTCTAACTGTTCAGCGGTCAGTTTGCCGTTCCCTCTAAAGGCCTGGCCATCGACCGACTCATGCTCTTTAATCCAACGACCCAGCATGTTTGGATTAATTTCCAGACTGCGCGCTGCGTTGGCTCTTGAATATCCCTGCTCCAGCACAAGGCTGATGGCGTCCAGCTTAAATTCTTTTGAGTACAGCTTTCTTGTGGTCATGTAGGTTCTCTAGGTTCAGGGTATTATTCCTTAACTGGGCTGGTCACATCCATTCAATCACTTCACCATGCTGCAGTCAGCGTTCACGTTACCAACTGGGTACCCATGACGAACTGTTGTTCACCAGAACGTGTGGAGCTGTTACTCAACCGGGAGTTCCAGACACAAGAACACCGAAATCAGGATCTCTTGGTTCGCCAGGCCCGCTTCAATCTCCGGGCCTCGCTACAGGACATCGATTACCAGCACACGCGTAATCTCAAGAACGCACAGGTGGTGCAACTGGCTCAAAGCGACTGGCTGGAGCGGGTGCAGAACTTGCTGATCACCGAACCCTGCGTCAGCGGGAATGGGTACTTGGGCTGTTCCCATCGGACACCAGGCCTGTCTGAACGGCCTCAGTACCCGGCACTATCGGATCTTCCGGCTACGATTGGAGCAGACTCAGGCCAAGGCCGGGGGCCTTTGCCAGAAAGCCCTAAATCAGTTAAGCAAGGTGGAATTGCTGATTCTGGATAACTGGGGACTGGAAATGCTGGCACTCGCAAACCTGAATGACCTGATGGAGGTCATGGATGATCGGCACGGAGCTTATTCGATCATGATCGCAGCTATCCACGGCTCAGTGACACGCCAGTATCGGTAACAACACCCTGGCCGACGCCATTATGGACCGGCTGATGCAAAATGCTTGTCGCTGGGCACCGAATGACGAATCGATGAGAAAACGACTTCAGGAAATTGACTGAACATGAACACCCGAGGTACAAACTTCGGTAAGTGATGCATTAATAAAAAAGTTGTCACGTTCAGCCCGAATGAGCGTTCATGTTCGCTGGAATACGTAATGGCACTATTATCTCTGGTTTTGGAGAGTTATTCAGAGGTTCCCTAAGCATATTAGGAAAAGTATTCCATAATTATAATTCACGAAGCGAGAAGATTAAATGATTAAAGGTCGTTGTTTGTGTGGAAAAGTTAGCTACGAATATGAAGGTGAAATTAATGAAATTTCTATGTGTCATTGCTCGCAATGTAGAAAAGCTCAAGGTGGTGCTTTCGCGACGAATAGCCCTATTGACGCTAATAGGTTTAAGGTTTCAGGTCAGGAGTTTATAAAGGAGTTTGAGTGTAACGAAAATAAAGTGAGAGCGTTTTGCCAGAATTGTGGCAGTCCTTTATACAGTGCTCGAAAAGACCTTCCAGATATCAAACGGCTACGGGTGGGTACAATAGAAACGTCTATAAACTGCGATAATAAATACCACATTTACTTGGCATCAAAAGCATCATGGGATTTAATAACTGATGACTATCCAAAATTTGAAGAGCGAAAAAATATATAGCTAGGCGATGGGCTATAAAATAGCCAGTCATCGCAGCACTATATGTATTTAAGAATTAAAAATTCACGTGAGTACGGAGAGCATGGCGTAAAGGCGATGTGTCGGCACTTAAAGTATCGCGTTTGTAGTGCCAATTTTAAAAACACGCTTAGAAGTAAAAAATAAGTTACGATGCTCGCTGTCAAACTTTGGCGATCTGGTGGGGTTGCTAAGGGTGGTTTCAATGATCAAGTCCAGAACCTGATATATCTTCTATATCTACTTCGCGTTCGAGCCGAACGCAACGAAACCTTTACTTTCGAAGGCGCTGTCCCCAGAGCCTAATTGTTCTTCAGTCATTGAGTTAGCGTGGTGCATGGAGGGCCGATTCCGCACCATAGATAAGCATAAAGCTAATGAATTGATTACTTTCCGGAGTACAAAATAAATATAAATTACTGAAAAATATGATAAATTAATTTATGGCTTAAAAAATGCATTGAAATTTTCAGTCATGACAAAATACACTCGGCTAACCGTAGGAGATATTGTCAATGAATGCCCCAATGTTTAATTCGACCACTTTGGCGGAAAATAAGAGTGTTTCATGGCCGCTGTTGCAAAGCGTGATTTCCTTTGATGGAGTAAATAAAACGTTCTCCATGCCTGACGGTGGAAACGTAAAAGTTATAGAAGATATTACGCTGGATATTAAGCATGAGGAGTTCGTCAGCATTGTGGGCCCGAGCGGTTGTGGAAAGAGCACCATGTTTAACATCATTGCTGGCCTGCTAGAGCCTAGTGCTGGCACCATCACTTTGCGTGGACATGACCCGAAGCGTGGTGCGCGTATCGGCTACATGCTGCAGCGTGACCTGCTATTCCCCTGGCGTACCATTATCGATAACGTCTGCCTAGGACTCGAGGTTCAGGGCATGCCCAAGACGCAACGCTACGAGATAGCCCGCGACTACTTAGCACGTTACGGTCTGGCTGACTTTGCCAAACAGTATCCAAACACGCTGTCTGGAGGCATGCGACAGCGGGTGGCATTGATCCGGACTCTGATCACTGAACCCGATCTTATACTTCTCGATGAGCCATTCTCTGCTCTTGACTACCAGACCCGCTTGGTACTAGAAGAGGAAATTGTATCGATCCTTAAAGAGGCCCATAAAACAGTAGTTTTGATAACTCATGATATCGGAGAGGCCATTGCCATGTCTGATCGCGTGGCCGTCATGACACAGCGACCGACATCGGTTAAGAAAATCTACGATGTAGGACTTTCACGTAAACTTGGTTCATGTCTTAAGGCGCGTAGTGATGCGCGGTATCAGACCTTCTTCGATAGTATCTGGAATGATCTGGATATTCAGATTTCTGGGGGTGAGTCATGAGCGAAGCTCAACTTCACACACATATAATTCGCGCTGGTAGTGTCAAGGAAAATAACGAGAGTTTGGCCGGTAATACACTGTTAACCGATAATCTTTGGCGCGGCGCGGGATTGGCCTTGGTCATTATGCTTTGGCAGGTAGGGGTGAACCTCGGCTGGATCAATTCGTTCCTGATGGGATCGCCGGTGGGAATCGCAGGGGAGGCGTGGAGGCTTATCCAGTCCGGACAATTGCTGGACGATACCGTTGCTACCGTCTCCGCCACCGTGATGGGCTTTCTGTTGGGTAGCATCCTAGGCTCCGTAGCGGGCTTGATGTTGTGGTTCTCGCGGACAACGGCACGCATCATCGATCCGTTCATGGTGGCGCTCAATGGCCTGCCGAAGATCGCTTTAGCGCCGATGATTATCATTTGGTTTGGCTCGGGCATGTTCTCGAAGGTCATGCTGGCATTTGTGGCAACCTTTGTTGTTGCGTTGCTTACTGCCTACCAGGGGACGCACCAAATTGACCGAAATCTGATCAACCTGATGCGCTCTTTGGGTGCTAGCCGTCGCGAAATCTTTTCCAAGGTGGTTGCGCCGGCGACTTTGCCGTGGATCATTTCCGCTTTCCGTTTGAATATCGGGTTTGCACTCATTGCGGAAATAGGTGGCGAATTTATCTCCTCCGACCGCGGACTGGGACGAATGATCTTTGTGTCCGGCAACCTCTTCAATCTGAATGCCGTCTGGGTAGGCGTCATCATGCTCATGATCGTTGCTATCGTGCTGTATGTCATTGTCTCTCAGGTTGCGAAGCGGCTCCTTCCATGGGAGAAAGAGCCGAAATAGAACCATTGCACTAAAGAACTGTAGCGTTTTTTACCATAACCCAAAGAGGTATTTCATGATGAGCTTTTCTTCCTCCTGCAAGAGTATCGCCTTCGGTACTGGATTGTTGGTACTGGGTGCCTCCGCCCAGGCTCAGGCCGACGAGATGGACACCATCCTGATCAATGAGGCTTTCCATTCATTACTTTATCTTCCTGTTTACGTGGCCAAGCACGAAGGGCTTTTTAATGACCACAACATCGATGTCCCGGTAGTTCGTTCCGCCGGCTCTGGGCCTGTAGCTCTGGCCTCGGTACTCGCCGGTGAATCGCAGTTCTCTGTGCATGGTCCTGAACACGTAGGTTTCGCGCAAGAGCAAGGTGGCAGTGGCAAGGCCATCAGCGCCGTAGCTAACAGTGCGCCGGTGTGGGTGCTCGCCCACCCTAGCCTCGATTACTCATCGCCGGCAGACCTCGAGGGTAAGGACGTCGTGGTGGGATTGGCACCGGGAACATCTAACACTCTGATCCGTCGCTTGATCCAGGATGCCGGTCTCGCCGGTAAAGTGAACGTAACCGAGGTTCAGAATGGCTCCGAGCTTGGCCCGGTGTTGTCCGGTCGCGGTGATATTGCCGTTACTTATCAGCCCCAGGTGGAGCAGGGTATTTCGCAAGGGCTGGAGATCATTCATGCGTTCACTGATGACTATCCCGAGTATGCTTTTTCGACCATCAATACTTCTCAGGAGATGATTGATGAAAACCCCGATCTAGTGTTGCGTTTTGTTAGAGCTATAAATGACGCCCTGTTGCTGATTCATTCCGATGCCGAGGCCGCCAAGGCGGTGGCTCGACTGGAATTTGGAGGCCTGCCGAGTGATGTCGTGAATGCTGCTGTGCAGCGCATGATCGACAACAACGTCTATCCCCAAAGCGTGATGATCACCAAAGCCGCTTTCACTAACGCCATCGAGATGCAGCAGTTTGTTGGCAACATTAAGGGTGAGATGTACTACGACGATATCGTCGACATCTCCTTTGCCAGCGAGGTCATTCAATAAGCGCTATATCAGCGTGTCCTCGAGTGCGCCCCGCCCCCCTGACATTGTTTCGGAGAGAGTTTGTATGCTTTCAGCGCTGGTGTTCTTCTCCCTAGTGGGTGTCGTGGCTGGGGTGATTGCTGGCTTGTTCGGTATAGGGGGGGGAGTGGTGGTGGTGCCGGCGCTGATTGTGGTTCTCAATCAGCAGGGCGTTGATCCCGCGGTGGTGGTCCATCTTGCTATTGGCACCTCGCTGGCGATCATCACAGTAACCGGCGCGTCTTCGGCGCTGGGTCACTGGAAACAGGGCGCCGTAGCTGTGGAGCTACTCAGGCGCATGCTGCCCGGACTGATGCTCGGTGCAGTACTTGGCGGGCTCATCGCCGGCCAACTACAGGCCGAACTTCTTGAGCGCTACTTTGGTGTGTTCATGCTCTTGCTAGCGTTGCGCATGCTGTTTGCTAAGCCCCCTAGTGAGGGGCGGCAACCGGCCGGCTTAACGGCTATGTTTGCTGCGGGGGCGCTGATTGGCACCTTCTCAGCACTGTTCGGTGTCGGTGGGGGTGTGCTCAGCGTGCCCTGGCTGGCGAGGAGCGGTGCCAGCCTGGCGAGGGCGATCGGTACCTCAGCGGCCTGCGGCCTGCCGATCGCTGCGGTAGGTGCTGCAACTTTTATGATGACGGGGCAGGGGCAATCCACACTACCGGCGTACAGCACAGGTTATCTCTATTGGCCTGCGTTTTTTGGTATCGCCGTTTGCAGCGTTCCCTGCGCCAGATTGGGCGTTAGGCTCGCCCACTATCTATCACCGCGGCTGCTCAAGCGCCTTTTTGCGCTTTTGATGTTGCTGGTCGGCTTCAAATTAATCATCTGAGCGGACCATCTGGCCGCTGGACTTCGAGGGAGAAGCGACGTGAATTACGATCCTGACATGACAATCAACGCCTATAAGGCCGCGCTGGCAGATGGGCGTGCTAAGCCCCTCGACTGGTGGTACACCTGCGCGGCAAAGGTCGAAGAACGTGAGCCCGAGGTGAAGGCTTGGGAGGTCTTGGCTGTCGAAGCCCCGGAACTGGATGCTGGCCTGGCCGACAAACCATTGTTTGGTGTGCCAGTGGGGATAAAGGATATCATCGAGACTGTAGATTTCCCGACTGGCTGGGGAACTGGCGGCTATTTGCATTCTCCCTCGTCGCTTATCGATGCATCGCTGGTGACGCTGCTTCAGGAGCAGGGCGCGTTGATCATGGGCAAGACGGTTTCAACCGAGTTCGCCTACTTCACCCCGGGCAAAACCCGTAACCCACATGATCCCTCACGAACTCCGGGGGGCTCATCGAGTGGATCGGCGGCAGCGGTGGCGGCCGGCATGGTGCCGCTGGCCTTCGGCACACAGACCGCCGGAAGCATAATCCGCCCGGCGAGCTACTGCGGCGTATTCGGTTTCAAGCCGACTTTCGATACCCTTAGTGCCGCTGGCGTTAAATCGTTTGCGCCATCGCTGGATACCCTGGGCTGGTTCGCTCGTAATATCGAGGATATATGCACTACCTTTTCGGTACTGACTCGCGCGCCGCGTATCGCGGCACTGAATGACCTCGTCGGGGTGCGTGTCGGAGTTCATAGCCTGCCCAGCGCACTGCCGCTCGAGGATGACGTCAAGCAGGCATTGGCCGTGGTCCAAGAAATGCTGTCGAGGGCGGGTGCTAACGTGGTACCGCTGCCACTGGACGAACGCTACGAAGCATTGGTAGAACACCAGAAGGTGGTGATGGCCTATGAAGCTGCTCAGACCCTCGCCAGCGAATATTCGCGACTATCCGACTGCATGGGTCCCCAGCTGGTCGAGTTGATAGAGGAGGGAAGGGCGATCGGCTATGCACGATATCGAGAGGCGATGCTCGCGGCAGCGCGCCTGCGACAGACCCTGACGGCAGTATTCGAAACTCAGGTTGATGTCATTCTTGCCGCAAGTGCGACCGGCGAGGCCCCTCAAAATCTCGAGTTTACCGGCGACTCGGTCTATTGTCGTTCCTGGACGCTGCTTGGCGTACCGTGTATTAATCTGCCGATAAGCAATGGCAAAGCCGGCATGCCGGTGGGGGTTCAGCTGGTGGCGGACCGCTGGCAGGACCAGCGACTGCTGGAGATCGTCAGTACCCTGATTGCAGGGGAGACAGCCGCATAGGACACACACGATCGAGGGAATCCTACTACCGATTTTTCCACTTTCGACAACTTCAGCCTGATTTTGAACTGAAGTTGTCACGGTATCCACCCTTTGATTAGTGCCAGCCAGCTGGACTCTGACTTCCTAGCATCTTGTCATAAACATCGTGCCGACGGTCCCGAAGGGGTTGGTTGTATTCGTTCCAATTCCTTTTGCGGCGGGCATCGGAAAGGTTTAGGTCTGCATACACGATCTCCTCCTGGTCGTAGCTAGCAGGGCCGCCTATCGGCCATCCCGTATAGCTTACAATCAGGCTCTGGCCAATAAACGGCTGACCGCGCTCGGTACCTACTCGGTCAGCAGCCGCAATAAAGACAGAGTTGCTGTGGGCTGCGGCCATGCACAAAATGTTAGCCATGGCCTCCCGGTTAGGGTCCTGGCCGGGAATCGGTACCCAGTTTGTAGGAATGCATACAATGTCTGCACCTTGAAGCGCCGCAATCCGTAAGCTTTCAGGGAACCAGAGGTCATAGCATATACAACAAGCCAAGCGCCCAAGGGGTGTGTGCCAGACTGGGAATCCCAGGTTGCCGGGCTCAAAGAACAGGTTCTCCTCATTCCACAGATGTATCTTGCGAAAGGTGCCTACGTGCCCATTCGGTCCGAAGCATACAGCTGCATTGTATAGTCGGTCACCTGCGCGCTCTGCCATACCGGCAACAATCCAGCAATTGTAGTCGCGGCACAATTTCATCCATGCTAACGATGCTGGTCCACTGCCCACAACTTCTGCACATGCGAAGGCTTCCTCCCGCGACTTGAAGACATACCCTGAATTCGTCAGTTCCGGAAGGATAATCAGGCGGGCGCCCTGAACGCCTGCTGCTTCTTCTATTTGTGAGACACTTCTTTCAATATTGCCCGAGACGTCTCCTACTCTAGGTTCCATCTGAATGCAGGCAACTCGCACGAGGGCTTCCTGACGTCCTTTGTTGTTTGAGCTCACTGTTTTCTCCGCTTTTTTGTGCTTAGGTAAACCCATTAGGTTTCGCTTCGGCGTAGGAGTGCTCTGCTTCAAAAGCAGCCGCAACCGTAAGGATCTTGCGTTCAGAAAACGGCGGCCCTGCAATTTGTAACCCTATGGGCAAGCCATTTCTGTCAAGCCCTGCAGGTACGGTAATGGCTGGCATACCGGTGAGATTGAAAGGATAGGTAAACCGCCATGATGCCGCGAGTACGCTTTCTAATGAACCGTCAATTTCAAGTTCCCATTGTCCGGCGTGCCAAGCAGTGATTGGGCTGGTAGGACTGATTACTACATCCACTGTGTCGAATATCCTCGCAAAATCTTTACACAACTCAGTGCGCAACTGTTCCGCATGCAGATAGTCCACCGCTGAAACCAGCCGACCCATTTCCACCAAATCTCGCACATCTGGTTTGAAACCATTGGTCAAGCCTCGCTGTATCGCGTGTTCGTGATAGGCGGAGGATGAAGCCAGCTCGATGGCAAAAATCGCGCCCAGACCATAATCAAGGTTAGACACCTCGAACTCGTGGATCTCTACACCCTTTTGCTCCAGCCAGACAAGCGCCTTACTGAAGCTTGCGGCCACGTCTGTGGACAGACGCTCGGTGAAGTGGTTGCGAATTACACCCACGCGGTGGCCTGAAACTGTGAGGTCTGCCGGCGGCTGGTACCTAGCATCTGGAGAGTTTACTGAAGATGGGTCATTAACATCGCGGCCTACAAGTGCTTCGAGGATTATGGCTGAATCGGTTACGCATCGGGTCAGCGGACCGGCGTGGTCCAGTGACCAACTATGCGGCACGATGCCCGTTCGTCCAATCAGTCCGAATGTGGGCTTGAGCCCGACGATTCCGCAGAGGGTGGCGGGAATCCGCACCGACCCACCAGTGTCCGAACCCATGGCCGAACTGCAGAGGGCGGCCGCTACGGCCGCAGCTGAGCCGCCACTGGAACCGCCCGGCACACAGTCGGTGTTCCACGGGTTGCGAGTAGGCGGCGTGATATTGCCCCAAGCAAACTCGTGCATTCGTGTTTTACCGAGAATGATGGCACCGGCGTCGCGTAGCTTGCCTACCACATGACTGTCCGTTTCAGGAAAAGAAAGTTCATCTACGTCAGTGCCGGCTCTCGTGGGCATATTCCCGGTTAGGTAATTGTCCTTGACCGAAATACAGGCCCCAGCCAAGGGGCCAAGGGTTTCCCCCCTGGCAATCGCGTCGTCAATTGCCGCCGCTTCGTCCAGAGCCGTGGGGCTGAGCGCCACATGAGTTGCTAGTGTGCCGTCGAAGGCACCAAGACGCTCCGTATAGCCAAGGACAAGCTCCCGTGCAGAGAGATCGCCCCTTGCGATCGCTGCCACCTGCTGGTGGAGTGGCCAAAAGCTCGGGGAGCCGTTCATTGTTTTTTCTCCCCTTTGGCATAGGCAGTCGACGGGTCGAAATGGACTGCAGGATATGTTGTTTTGAAATCCAGCGTCCGCAGCTTTTCAATTTCGCCTAAGATTGGTCGATAGGCTTCCACAACCTGAACCAAGCGTTCGTCATCAAGCGTAATTCCAAAAATGTGAGGGAGTGTATCCACGAATGATTTTCCTTGTTGATGTATGAGGGCTCAGACGCGCATCATTTCTGCAAGTGCTTGCTCGTTATCCGTGCCATCGTCGAGTTGTTTTTCACGCACTATGCGCCCGACTTCCAATAGGGCCACCGAATGGGCGACGCGACTCACGAAGCGCACGTTCTGCTCCACGAGCAGGATGCCCACATTGTCGTTTGTCGCCAATTGTCCGAGCACTTTCGTTATGTTCTCCACCATAGTGGGTTGCAACCCCTCACTTATCTCGTCCACGAGCATCAGTTTGGGGTTGCTCATCAGTGCTCGTGCCATCAGCAGCATCTTCTGCTCACCACCGCTCAAGGTGCCCGCAAACTGCTTGCGTCGCTTAGGAAGGATGGGGAAATAGGCTGCTATCTTTTCCATACCACTCGGTAGCAAGCGGTCATTTGACAGGCCCAAGCGCAGGTTTTCCTCTACAGTCAGGTCCTGAAAAATGGCTGCTTCCTGAGGGATGTAGGCGATGCCGCGTTGGGCGAGTTTTTGGGGCTCCACCCCGCCTATGGGCTCGTCTGCAAAAGTGATTTCCCCGTGCGTGGGTTTGAGAAAGCCCATGATGGTCTTGAGCAGGGTGGACTTACCCATGCCATTCTTACCGAGGATGCCAAAGATTTGACCCGCGGTTATCTGAATATTAATGTCCTCGATGACAACCGCATCATCGTAGCCACTGCTCAGATGGCGGCATTCCAAGACGGTGCTGACGGTGGGCTTTTTAATATTTGCGCTCATTCGACATGCCCCGAGTAAATTTCTTGCACTAGATCGGAGTTGACTACTTCCTGAACCGGACCGTCAAGGATCAGTTCTCCGCGGTGAAGAACCACCAGTCGGGAGCAGACCTGTTTGACGAAATCAAAATCGTGCTCTATCAGCACGATGGCAAGGCCAAGTCGGGTCTGTAAATCCGTCAGAATTCGGCCAATCATGAGTCTGTCTGCCTTGGTCAGTCCTGCTGTGGGCTCATCAAGTAGCAGCACGCTTGGTTCTAAGGAAAGCACCATGATTAGCTCCAACGCTCGCTTCATGCCATGGGGCAGATTGTTAACCTGCTCCTGCAGCTGCGCTTGCAATCCTGTGCTCTCTAGAACCTCCATAGCGGCGAGGGGAAGTCCGACTCGGTCCGCCGTGTCAATTTTTGATGGTTTATAATGGGGGTAGCGCGCAAGTCGCAGGCACTCAGACACACGAAGACTTCCGAACAAGCTAGTGTTTTGGAAGCTTCGTCCAAGCCCTAATGCCGTAATGCCCTCAGGTGATTTATGGTCGATACTTTTGCCATTCACTTTAATTGTACCGCCGCTGCGCTCCATTCCATCGCTGATACAGCGCATCAGTGTAGTTTTTCCAGCCCCGTTGGGGCCGACAATACCCACCAGTTCTCCTGGCATTATTTGAATATCGATACCATTCAACACCTGCAGATGTCCGTAGCGCTTGGTGACACTGGTCAGGCTAAGGGCGGGCTGAGTCAAGGAGGTTGTTGATGATTTAGCACCGATCTCAACGAGAGGGTGGAACACGGTTGCCCGCTTACTTTTAGCAGTATTTGCCAAACGGGCAGGGAGTCTTCGCGCCAGGGCTCGCCAGATCGGGGGAAGCAATCCTTCTGGCAGTACTACGATCACCACGACGAAGATGGCACCGATGATGATGGTCCAAACAAACGGAAGGATGCTACTGACATAGGCACTGGCCCACTCCAACCCGATAGTGCCAATGACCGGCCCCAGAACGGTGCCTCGTCCACCTAGGGCAACGTAGATAACCAGTTCGGTACCAAAGACAAAATCAGCATGTTCTGGTGCAACGATGGTACCCACACAGGCGTAAATGAAACCGGCCAACGAAGCCAGCGCGGCCATGAACATCATCAGAATGATCTTCACGTTGCTTGTTGGGATTCCAAGATAACGGCTACGTGTCTCGTTGTCGCGCACCGCATTAAGTTTGCGGCCATAATCGCTACGGATGAAAACCCAAGCACATGCTGTCAGCAAAACCATTATGGTACCGGTAAACCAGAACCAGCCGCTCATAGACAAAGATGGCGCATCGAAACCCACCAACCCGCTACTGGAACCAGTGAAGGCGCCACCGGAGTAGATTAGTTGTACCACCACTATCGGCAAGACCAGTGTAACCACCGCCACATACAGCGGTGTTGCACCTTGCCAAAAGGCTAGCCAGCCAACAAAGGCGGCAACTAGCATGGACACAGCTATCGCCGCCAACAAGGCAAGCATCATTGTACCCACCGTGTAGCCAACATGAGTGAACATGAGCCCAGCGGCATAGGCACCGATGCCAAAAAAGGCACCCTGGGCGAAAGTCAGAATTCCTGTGGTGCCCCACAGTAGATCGACAGTTAGGGCAGTAATTGCAAGCAGGAACGCTCTTATAAGAACGCTTTGGGTGTAGGGGTCCAGAACAAAAGGCCCGATGAGCACCACCAGCAAGGCCAGACCTGTAAGGATGCTCACAGCTTTGAAGCGAACATGAAGCGGCAGGCCAAGATAGGTGTGATTTGCGTCGGCACCAGTGACAAGCCTAGTCATATGCAAACCCCTTTGGACGTATACGCAACAGGAGGGCGGCCAGTACGGCGAGCGTTAAACCACCGATAACCGGGCTAATGTAAGTACTTGCCAGCACCTGAGCGCCGCCAAGCACTATACAAGCAGAAGCGAGGGCCAGAAACGAGTTACCAGACACCAGAACCAGCATGAATGCGCTAACCAGCCATGGCAGTCCCATGTTGGGATCCACACTGGATAGTGGCGTTATGAAAGCCCCGGCTAGACATGCGAGGCCAGCACCGAAGGAAAAGGTGATCAACCGCACACGAGAACTGTTAATTCCCAAACCGCGGGCCAAGGGTTCGTTCATGATTACGGCACGGGTCTGCAAACCAATTCGAGTTCCCTTCAGCAGCAACCACATTGCTCCTGCTACCAGCACCGAAAAGATAATGAGTAACAGCCGGTATTTCGAATAAAAATCGCCGAATAGTTCCATGGCTCCTGATACCGGCCCGGCGGCAAACTGTACCTCACGGCCGAAACCGATAATGATCAATTGCCCTAAAACGATGCCTAACCCCCAAGTCGCCAGGATTGCATCCAGGGGGCGATGATAAAGAAAGCGCAGCACCGTTCGCTCAATGACTGAACCGAGGAGGCAACCAACGACAAAAGCCAGCGGCATACTGAACCAAGGGTTCCAGTCAAAATGGGTCACGACCAATGAGGAATAACCACCGATGGTGAGGAAAACACCATGGGCAAAATTAATAATTTTCATTACTCCGAAGATGATTAGTAGGCCAGAGGAAACAATAAAGAGGATTGCCGCAGTAGTAATGATGTCAAGAAATAGATAAAGCATGTTCGTTGTCTCTCGCCGTTATCCGTCACACCATGACCTAATCTTCCACGGTGGTTTGGTGTGACGAACATGAGAACTAAAGCGGGATTAGGTAGTTGGGCATTGCTCACCAGGATCTACGTTTTTAAATATCTGCACCACTTCCACACTACCGTCACCCTGAACACGCCCCAAGTGCATGGTGAGGGGTGCATGACGCTGAGCACTCATCTGTACGGTTCCTCGGGGACCGTCGAATGAGACCTTCGCCAGCGCTTCGATGACCGCATCGGTATCCGTGGTGCCAGCCATTTCAACTGCAGCTTTGTAAAGGTAGATGGCATCGTACTGAGGGACAGACAGGTCGTTGGGTGTAAGAAGTTCGCTTCCAAAGTAGGTTTCCATGCGCTCTAGAAATCTGGTGTTTGCGTCGCTTTCGATAGCAGTGAGATAGGATGCGGAAATATAGATTCCCTCAGCGTCTGCGCCCATGCTCTGTGCAGTCAGTTCGTCTACGCTCAAATTACCAACCAATGCTTGCATGCCAGCAGCCTTGTACTGGCGTTGCAATGTCACGTTGGGTGCACCGCCGGCGGTTGACATAATTACCGCATCGGGTTTGTTGCGCCGCATCTGGCTAATGATAGAAGTCCAGTCTGTCGCATTCATTGGCTGGTACTCTTCTGCTACGACTTCTCCACCTCGTTCCTCGATATAATTCCGAGTGAACTCGAGCATCCCTCGGCCGAAGGCGTAGTCACTACCCACAAGAAAGAAGCGTTTTGAGGCTTTCTCATCAATGAAATAGTCAATAATAGGGCCGACCATCTGCTCTGGTACTGCGCCATTCGCGAAAAGATAAGGGCTGCAGGAACGCCCTTCATAAAGTGAGGTGTAGATGTAAGGAACTTGATTACGTTCGACGATCGGTATACCGGCATTACGAGCGGCGCTGGTTTCCATGGAGATAATAACATCGGCATTTCGATTAATGATCAAGTCGTCGAAAGCACGTTGAGCACCAGATGCACCGCTGCCATCGTCTGCGATTTCTAGCCTGACTTGTCGGCCTAGAATACCGCCGCTTTCATTTATCTCTGCAACAGCCAGCTCAGAGGATTGCACTACGGCAGGCGCCACAGTGCTGTTAGCTCCACTTAAGCCAGTAGGTACACCGATGACGATCGGATCAGAAGCAGCGGCCCACGTTGTGACTGTCAAACAAACTACGCCTGCTAATGTGACAATTCTTCTCGCAATACTCATGGTTTTTTCTCCAGATTTTTCAAGGGAGGCAAAAAAGGTATTCTCAATTTAGCTCAGGAAGACAGCTTTTAATTTCGCGCATCCAAATTTATGCATTAATTAAGCCAGTTACAAAAATACAAAAAAAACAAGAATTTAAAAAATATAGTGATGGTAGGAGGAAAAAGAAGTGACCCAGCGTGGAGCGTGCTCGCACCAACTCGCACCAAAATGAAATGGGATGCCAGTTAAACGGGCTCAACGTTATGTCCAAAGTAAGCGCCCTTAAATCGACCCACTTCAGTTGATCTGCTCGCCCGTTAGTGGCATCAGCTCATCCGAGGCCTTAGGCCACTTGAATTTCTCCTCCGCCAACGATTTGTAATAGAGCACAAAATCGTTGTCTCCCCACATCAGACATTTGATCTTGTTTCGGTGCTTGTTGGTGAAGGCATAAAGCGCACCGGTAAACGGATTGTGGCCCAGCTCCTGTTCAACCAATACCGCCAGGCCCCGGGCCTGCTTACGGAAATCAACGGGCGCCCGGTACAGATAAATCTCTGGCAACGACAAAGACGGGCGCAAATATCGGTGGCGCATCACAGCTGTCTCAGAACAGCGCCGAGCAACTCGATGTTGCCGGCGTGTAAACCGGTGATGGAGACACCACCGGGAAGTACTACGGCCAGGCCATCAACTCTGTCAATGCCAGCGCCAGAAACAGAAACGACCCGAGCGAACCCGGTGGCCGCTTGATCCTGCTTTGGAGAGCCTTCAGGCGGAGCCAGCTTCTGGCGCCAGTAAACAAATTGATGATAAACCAGCGACTGTTGTTTGCAGTAAGCGCTGCCGGATACACCAGAGGCTTCCCAGTCAGTGATATGCTGCTGCCAGACGTGCGCTCGTTCGGTTGAGGTCATGCTGATTCCTCATGGAATGGGTGAGGAAATCAGTGTGTGCAATCGGCGAGTCGGAATGTAGGTGCTGATTTAGGGGCGCTTACAACTGGAAGGCTGAGCTTGACGAAGATAATCGCGGCGAGTTCAGTTTTCTGGTTTGGTCTCAAAAGCAGCTCAGAATGGATATTCTCAATGAAATAGCACTACAGGAGTGGTTATGGCGGAAAATAATGTATGGAGTTCGTGGTATTC
>Ga0307978_1001844_pt1 | contig 15391 bp, 12 predicted proteins | sample OrgLakmetage1056_FD_203151 | JGI IMG/M metagenome (GOLD analysis project Ga0307978, IMG submission 203151) | Saline water microbial communities from Organic Lake, Antarctica - #1056 | ecosystem: Environmental > Aquatic > Non-marine Saline and Alkaline > Saline | place: Antarctica: Organic Lake...
CTTCGTTGCCGGCCCGTCTGTTACTTCAATGTTTTTTTCGGAGCGACGTTTATGTGCGTTGCGTGAAGTTGTCACTCCGGAAACAGCAAAGGCATCGCCAAGGGTTTGAAAGGAAACCGCTCGACCCGTCGACAGACTCGTTGCCATGAAGGCCGGAGTGGCGTTCACTTCTGCCTCGGCTGATTCACTTGAATCAGTTTCGCTAGATGAAGACGACGATGCCTTATCTCCATCGTTCGGATAGTAAGGAGGTGAGAAATAGTACTGATGCAGCTGCCACAGGTCACCGTTATTGAATGGAAGTCGACCGACGTCGTTCAACGATCGGAAATGATTTCGAAGCCACTGAAGATTCTTGTTTCGTGTTTCAGGATTATCCAAAGGACTTCGGACGGCACTGATGCAAAGAGTGTCGGCGGCGGCTTTCATTTCATCAATCACCGGGTCAAGTATCTGCCCATAAGCAGAATCAGCGAAAACAGGGATGGAGAGCGTCCCCGAGTCTGTTCGTTCAAGAAGTGACACGTGCGCAGGGTCAACTGGTGGACTTTCCGATGCGGGTCTCTCGTGCGGTTGCGTATGGAATAAGTGTTTTGACGCGCTTCCCAATGACGACAGAGCGATCTTTGCCGCCGCAGCGACTGCAGCCGGGGGCGCTGGGCCTCTCGTCTCCTGAGGCACACCAGTACCACGCCCAGATTTTAGTATCCACTGTTTCCACATAAATCGAAAGAAGCAAAGGACTTGATCATTCGTCCATTCTTCCGGAAGCCTTGGCATACCAAGCGTCATTGCGATGGCTGTGCGAGACAGAGACAAAAACAATAATGGTTAGTATGCAGTCAGAGAGCAACATTCCACGTGCGACGATAGCATAGACTTACGAGCAAGATGGAAGCCAGCTAATACACGTAATGATGACGTGCGGTTAGAAACGACTCCAGCGACAATGTGACGCTGGGCTGAGTATCCAGCGTTGCAGTTGTCCATGTAAATGGCCTGAAGCGAGCTGTTGAACGCAAGAGCGAAAGCAACAGCTTTCGAAGCATTCTGGTCAATAGTGATGCCAGTCAACCCAATAGTCCGCAGCGACATGTTTTCCGAAATGTTTTTCATCAGAGCCTTGATCCCAACCGTTGTGATTCGATTCAAACTCAGGTCCAAACTCTCCAAGGCGATGGACGTCAAGACAACTGCACAGAGCTGTGCACCACGGTCCTGAATATTGTTGTTATCTAACTTCAACTCTTTCAAAGTCTTGGAACCCCAGATGGCATTCATGACATACTCTACGCCCATGCAGGTAATTTCATTGAACGATAATCGAAGTGTTTCCAACGGTACGTCCTTGTTTTGAGAAAGCGCCTGCGACAGAACGATCATGTCCTGGTCATCAAAGTGGTTGTTACCGAGACACAGCATGCGGAGTGATTTATTCGTCAACAGCATAGCAGGAATAGAAAGGAAGCCATCCGAGAGCATTTCTGTAGTTCCCAAATGGAGTTCTTGCATACTTTGAACTGTCTTCGACATTCCGTCCGCCTCAGCAGTCGCAACTAGCTGATCATTCTTTACAACTGCACCAGCAATGGCCTTCATTCCAATCGGGCCAATCTTGTTCGCAGTCAAATACAACTTTAGAAGAGTGCTTCCATGCAACATAGCCCCAGCAATTGACAAGGCTCCTTTCTCTCCAATCTGATTACCAGAGAGGCAGAGAGTCTGCAGATTATGATTCCCCGCGAGTGCATGCACCGCTATCGCTTCGCAACCGCAGTCGCCAATCGAATTAAAGCCTAAATCGAGAATAGAGAGGTGCGTATGGTGCCCGCCGGTCGGTAATTGCAACGACGACGCAATTATTTCAGCACCCTCGTCACCCAAAGTGTTGTAACTTAATTTCAGAACGGATAGCTGCGGGTTGGCAAGAATAACCTCCTTCAATAGCTTCGCTTCTTCCACCCCGACGCCTCTTCGAGCGAGATTAATCTGTGTGAAGGACAAAGAGAAAATTGAATAAGTTACAGAGTCACATGCATCCGTGGTTACCTACTGTAGATGAACACAACACTATGATACGTACCAGCGACAGTCGACCTCTCGGTGCTGTCTCGTACAAGCGCGATATCAGCACTTTCTTGTTCCGTTGAAAGATGAGAACCGTCTCGAGATTCTCATCGGATGCATCACTCGATTCTTCTTGCTGCGCAGCAGACTGGCGATGTTTTACAATCTCATCGCTGCTGCTACTTGTTGTGGTTGTTGTTGCTGTATAATGTTGCTCTTCTTCTTCTTGCTCTTGATCTTGGGTTGCTTTTTGTACACCGTCCATCTTCACCGGACCATACTTTTCTTCGCTTTCATCACTTCCGTCGGTCACGTTTCGTGCTCTCGAATCGATCGTCCTTTCGACGGGAGAGGAAGAAAGAGAAGATCCTCCGCTGTTGGTTGCTTGGTGTTGAGGGACATTCTGTCTCCTTTGGCAATCCTCTGTCTCCACACTGCTGCTTCCTTGGATATTGGTGTCTTTCATACCGTGATAAGGAGGCAAGACAAGAAAAGCATTGATGCTCACCATTGATATCAAGCTACTAGTCGATCGATGGGGTGTCGCTTATCTTCACGATTGGTGAAGCTACGCGATGTCTTGGTTGCCGTTTCTTTCTTCCTTTCTGCGTTGGTAAGAAACAATTCTGTGCAGCTAAGAGACGTGATAGCCGATCAATATGAAGGGAGGCTGGTATGGAAAAGTATAGAGCCAACAGGTATGGTATGGTATGGGTCTCTGGCGGTATAGTACGTCCTGATTCCTGATTGTTGTTACAGTAGCCTACTGGTAAACTGTGCGTAGTGCGTGTAGTCTATGGAGGATTGTTTCGCGTGCAGCGACATACCCGGAGGTTTGCATCCTTCCGGCGAAACTCGAAACTCCGTCAAGTAGACTAAGAAGTATGGTACACAGTCTGCTGTATTGATACGACTGTACGGAGCTCTACCGAAGCCGGGAACCGGAAACCAGGACTGGCGTGGTCTGTTTAGACGATCCCTCGTTAAGGTAACGTCAATCGGCAAACGTCATTCTATGTCACTGGTCAAGCCGATACACTTATTCAATATTTTTCTATGGATAATGCCAAGTACTGTAGTTCTGCACAAAATAATTGTTACTGTAAAACAGCAGCTGAGAGTCATCACTGCAGTCATCAGTCATCAGCCAGTCAGTCAGATTTCTCGGGATGAGTGAGTCAAATTCAGTGGAGTCATCGATGGCAACTTTACTGTGTGTACAGCAGTAGAGTACGACGTATATGGTCCTCATATCACAACCGGTACATACAGTACTCTACTTTAGCTCTAGTAGTAGTAGTAGCTACCGCTAGTGTTGTACTTAATTTAAGTAGTCCACGATAATCTAATAAGTAACTCTAATAAAAATAACACAGTGTTTGTACAGTAAGGTACAGTATTTGCTTTCTTCATTAAAATAAAAAATAAAAGCGACATGGAAAATTCCCTTGGTCTCAAAAGTACTTCCATCGTTTCTAATTTTACACTAATCATACTACCGAAGACCGACGACCGAAAACCGAAGACCCAAACCAAAGAGTCGACCATGATTAACGTCGACGAACTCCGCGCCAGATATGCTGCAGCGGGACATGACCATGTCTTTCAGTACATGCATGACTTGTCTGATAATGAAAAAGAAGAATTGATTGAACAACTGTCTGGAATTGAACTAGAAAGGCTGGCCTCTCTCTTGGCATCCGCTCAAGCCGAAGTAACCGACGATTCTTTGGTGGAACCCTTTCTTGGGACCGTTGGCCGGTCATCCGATGAAAGCATTATCAAGTCGGCAGGTAATCTTGGCTTGCAAGCGATTGCTAATGGTCAAGTTGCTGCCGTGGTCTTGGCTGCAGGACAGGGTTCTCGTCTATGCTACGACGGTCCCAAAGGTATGTATGATATAGGACTTCCCAGTGGTCGCACCTTGTTTGCCATGATGGCGCAACGAATCAAGAAACTAGGTCAACTGGCTGCAGCTACGTCAAGCGATACTACTGCTGCGATCAACCTTCCGTTCTATATCATGACCTCGCCATTAAATCACGCTGCGACCGTCGCTTACTTTGAAGAGAACAGTTACTTTGGACTCGCCAAGGATTCAGTCTTTATGTTCCAGCAATGCATGCTTCCGTGTTTAACCGAGGAGGGCAAGCTTATGATGGAGTCACGTGGTAAGGTAGCCATGGCTCCGGATGGTAACGGCGGCGTTTACGCCTCCATGTCACAGTCGGGTGCCCTGTCCAAGATGAAATTGCAAGGCGTCAAGTACTTGCACATTTTCAGCATTGACAATGCCCTTGTCAAGCCAGCAGATCCTGTATTTATTGGCTACTGTCTCCAGCAGTCAGCTGATTGTGGTAACAAGGTCGTTTGGAAGGCCCACGCCCACGAAAAAGTGGGCGTTGTGGCCAGCAAGGCCGGCAAACCATGCATTGTGGAGTACTCGGAGATTACCAAGACCATGGCCGAGCAAACGGGAGAGCAAGGGCGATTGGTCTTTGGTGCTGGCAACATTTGCAACCACTTTTACACCCTCGACTTTATCCATAACAAGATTCTCGCCAACGTGGGCGATTTGTACCACATTGCGTACAAAAAGATTCCCTACTGCGACCCCGCCACGGGAGAGACGATTACACCAACGGCCAATAATGGTATCAAGCTGGAGACATTTATCTTTGACGTCTTTCCCATGTCAGAAAAGATGGCTGTATTGGTCGTGGAGCGATCTGACGAGTTTGCTCCAGTCAAGAACAAAGCAGGCTCGCCATCGGACAGTCCCGATACGGCCTGTGCCATGATATTTGCGCTAGCAAAACAGTGGGTCCTGTCAGCTGGTGGGACACTAGTTGAGGACAAGGATAATGCAGTTTGTGAAATATCGCCTCTACTGAGTTATGCGGGTGAAGGACTCGAGAGCGTCGTCCAAAAGAACATGGCTTGTCCACTTCGACTTGAACTATGAGGGTTTAAAGGTATTATAGCTGTGCAAGTGCTGGTACTATCGTCTCTAATAGGTATAGACATGTCTTTAGTCAAGTCATACGTCTGATAAGTAGTTGGGGTCCTTCATTAATCGCGTCAAGTGCTCTGCTTGAATGAGGACGGTATCCAGATTGGTATCGGCAAGTCGCAAGCAAAACTCAATCTCTGCTGGATCGACCAAGTGCAAGTTGGCCTTGAACTCGCTTCTCGTCTTTTTGGTGACAAAACGGACGCGGTTGGGAGTGGGCATCTTGGAGGCGCCCCGTAGCAGTTGCCGATAGAGCGAGAGAGCCCGACTCCGTGTCACTAGCACTGAGGTGGCGGCGGAAGCTCCTACAGTCATGGTGGTGTATACACGTTCCTCTATATTCTGGGTCGTCGTGAAGACAGGGCCGATAGTTAGCAGAGCTGTTAACGAGACTGTGAGACTGTGATGGTTAGAGAGACTCACAATACGCGAAAGATCCCGATCTCGTTGCTCGCAACACTGTTTGCGCTTTATTCTATATCTGCCCTCTGCTTTCGCCATTCGCCATTTCTCATTTTCGTCCCTCGCCGCGTCCGTTCCAGGTTCCCGCCAAAAAAATACCCATAAGAACGGTCTGTCTTCGTCCAAAACTGCCACGACCTCTCCCGGATCGATGCGAGCCGCAAGATGCGACGGCCGAATAGGCATGGGATAAGCTCTGCAATACGCACAAGAAGAGAGTGTGGACCGCATCGATAAGCCGAGGGACAGCTCAGAAACAGAGATTTGACTTGTCTTACTTATATTCTCTCATAGTCTCTCGATAGCGACGTGAAAAAGCAACTTGAAAGGTACGGTTGAGCCCACGCTCACTTTATTCTTTTGCCCCGGTCCACTCTAGCGCACTCTCTCCCGTTAAGCACTGGGTAGACTACCGTTCCTCTGCTCATCATTGCAACTCTTTCTCTTTACGCGTACAACAGAAGGAACAGTCGGTTGATTCTCCCTTCAACTTACCATGTCCAACGCGGCATCCGAGAACCCCCAGGCAGGCATGGGTCGGCCGTTGCCCAAAAAGGAAGCCGATCTCTTTCGCAACGTGGTCAAGCATTACGAAACGAAGCAATACAAAAAGGCCATCAAACAGGCAGACCAGATTCTGAAAAAGTTTCCCAATCATGGCGAAACCTTGGCCATGAAGGGACTGACTCTAAATTATTCCAACAAGAGGGAGGAAGCCCTGAGTTTGGTCAAGATGGGTCTCATGCATGATATGCGGTAAGTCGTCGTTGCTGGATGCTTCTTGGCGATCTCTTTGTTTGTGTCCTTTTGAATTTATTCTCACAATCCATACGCTCCTGTCCTTGACTTGCGTCCTCTCGGTACTATTTCTTATTTGTTTTGGTTGGCTTTACTTTTATAGATCGCACGTTTGTTGGCACGTTTTCGGATTGCTCTACCGCTCGGAGCGTGATTACAACGAAGCCATTAAAGCCTACAAGCAAGCTTTGAAGATTGATCCGGAAAACTTGCAGATTCTTCGCGACTTGAGTATGTTACAGATTCAGATGCGCGATTTGATGGGCTTTACGATTACACGCAACACGATTCTCAATCTCAAGCCAAACGCCAAGATCAACTGGATGGCCTTTTCGTTGGCTAAACACATGGCGGGGGACTTGCAGGGAGCGATTAAAGTGATTGATATTTACTTGGGAACTCTGACGGAAGGCGCACCCGAGCTGGGTCGATGCTTTGAAGCCAGTGAGCTAGCCATGTACCGGAATAGCATCTTGGCAGAAATACCCGACAGTGTCAAGGCGGCCTTGGAGCACTTGACAACGTGCGAAGGTATCGTGATGGATCGTGGTGCATGGCTGATGAAGCGTGGCGAGTATCAGCTAAAACTCAAAGACTTTGCGTCTGCTCGACAATCGGTTCTACTCATGTTTCAGCGGGGCATGACGGAGAACCACAAGGCCCATTCCATGTACATGTGTGCTTTGTTGGAACTGGACGAAGCACTCTGCGAAGAAGCCTTGCAACTGCCGGGTACGCACACGCTAGCAACAATGATGCCCTTGACACTGGATCAAAAGAAAATCATTATCGATGCTTACGAAACGGAGCTTGCTTCACAGTTTCCCACTTCGAACGCGGTCCAAAGAATACCGTACACACTGCTCGAGGGCGACGACTTGCGGAAAGCACTCGACGGACGATGCCGAAAAGATTTGAAGAAAGGTGTTCCATCACTGTGTTCCGAACTAGTCTGGTTTCTGCGAATTGAAAAGAAGGGGCGATACGCCCAGGCCACTGACCCCGTCGAAGTGAAGACACACCCCGTCTTTAGGCTGTTGGTTGACATGGTGGATGGACTCATTGCCTGCCTAGTATCAGATGGCAAGTTCTCAAAGGATGACGCTGAGGAACAATCGCCGTCTACGATTCTTTGGGCGTGGTACCTTCGCGCAGGTTTGCACGAACTGGCTGGGGAATTCAATGACGGCATTGCATTGTGTGATACATGTCTGGAACATACTCCGACTGCAGTTGATGTCTACGAACTCAAAGCCCGATTGATCAAAGATGCTGGAAGTATCATCGATGCTGTTGAATGTATTGATAAGGGCCGAGACTTGGATCGTCAGGATCGATACATTAACAACCAGACCACCAAGTACATGCTCCAAGCAGGCATGGAAGATGAAGCACTGAAACGAATCTCGCTGTTTACACGGCACGAAGGAAGTCCAGAGCAGAACTTGTATGAAATGCAATGCTCATGGTACGAACTGGAACTGGCGGCTTGCCTGGCTCGCAAAGAAGAATTAGGCAAGAGCCTCAAGAAATTTGGTAAGCGCCGGGAAGGTCATTGTTTGTTTGCTTTCGATCGCGTTTGCTTTAGCTAACGTTGCCTTTTCCCACCACCAAAAGCCGCGGTTGTACAGCACTTTGACGATTTCAACGAGGATCAGTTTGATTTCCACGCCTATTGTTTGCGGAAAGTTACCCTTCGTTCCTACGTTGGCGTCCTTCGCTTTGAGGACAAAGTGTTTGGTGAAGATTATTACTGCGAAGCAGCATCGGGTATCATTCGCATTTACTTGCAGCTGTTTGAGAATCCCTCTACCGATGACAGTGCGGAGCCCGACTATTCCAAGATGACGGCCGCTGAACGTAAGAAAGCAAAGGCAATCGCTCGAAAGAAGAAAAAGGCGACTGAAAAGAAAGAGACGGAAGAACAGGAAAAGGAAGCCGCTACCAACGGAGACAAGAAACAGAACCAGAAGGGCGGCAAATCAGTTGTTTTGGACATGGACCCTCTTGGAAAGGAGTTGCTTAAGAAGGATCCGTTGGAAGAAGCCAAGAAATACTCCGCGACGCTTGCACGCTACGCTCCGAAGCGCTTGGAGACGTGGATTCTGCAGTACGACGTTTCGATCCTACGAAAGAAACCATTGCTGGCTCTGCAGGCTCTCCACAAAGCTCGTTCCATCGACCCTGAAAGCACCGAGCTCTTTACTCGCATTGTGGATTTCGCTGGAAAGATGGACGGTTTTGTCGAGACGTCCGATATTGTCAAGGCGGTCATCAAGGAAGAGACTCCTCCTTTACTGGGCGGACAATCGGTTGGTGACTTCGTCAAGGCTGCTGCCTCGGCCATTCGAAACGATGCCATGGCGGATCTACCAACGCGAGTTGCTGTCGCAAAGGCCCTGATCGAGACGAAAACAGGCCCTGTCACCGATGCTTGTGCTCTGATTGCCAATGGGGGAATCTCCTCCAAGAACGCAACCGCGGCAACGTGTCATTCGGCACTCGATGCTTTGAAGGCTTTTGGAAGTGACGCTGCTAGCTCTACGAAACAATGGATTACGGACGTTCAAGGTCGCTTTCCAATGATTTCCAACTTTAGTTAACAGTTGACCTACTGACTAATCAACTAGCTTTCTTTAGTCGCGTGATCAATGATCCACTGCTTAGTCCAATCTTGAATACGCTGCACGTTACTTTCCATATCTTGTACTGTATTGGATTGGACTTCGTGGACAATGGCCGGGGCGTACGATTCATTTGCCTCGTCCAGGATCAGTTGCATTATCTCGCAGGTCATGTTCTCAGAGCGCTTCTTTTCGGCATAGCCACGCTGTGTTAATCTATCATACAAGACTTCGGTTCCACTTCGCAGTACGAGCACCAAGTCAAACCACCGTTCCGGAAACATTTCGCACACGTGAAAGTCTGCCACGACGCCGACTCCTTCCTGCGCCGCTTCTTCCATTAATGGTTCAAGAATGTCTAGTAATTTGTCTTCGTCGAGAATGTTGGTATCCAATTCCTCGTCTCTTCCTTCGTAGCACTTGTTTCGCTGAATGATTTCTCCCACGTTCAAGTGCTTCATGCCCAGTCGTTCCTTGTGTTTTGTATTCGCATTATAAAAACCACGACAAGACGTGTGAGAACAAGCACGTACCGTACGCTACGGCTACTACCGTATGCGCCCCTGATGGCAAAGCGCTCATGTATTGACAAGTCCCTTTGGTGTGATCCTGTACAAACAAAACAAGACGTATCCACACAGCCTATACACAAACACAAACATAGACACAGCAGTATCATAATGTGGAATGCTTTCGCCGACCACTCACAGCAATCAACGATGCAGTCGTCGTCTTTCCAACTCCAGGAGTCCCCGTTATGAGTACATTGGGTCTCTGTCGCGCGGGTTCGTTGTTGGCGTCGCTCATGGTCGCTTTTGTTGTTGTTGTTGTTGTTGTTGTTGTTCTGTGGAAGAATCCTGTACGGAGTATTTGAATGGTCGTTGAAAACCGGAAAACGAAGAGCACAGGCACCCGATATGATAGACCAATTATTTTTGATTTGATTTGATTTGAAAGCTTTTACATACCGTACGGTACATATAGGGTCGAAGCTTCCACGCGTCCCCTGAGAAGAGAGCCATCAGTTCAACGTGGATGTGTACGACGACCTTTGATGGCAAACAAAAACAGGATACCGGTTAAGATAGGGGACTGCGATTCACTTTCACTGTCCTCGATTGCAAGACATTGGAGATACCGTAGAGACCATGAAGTTCCTTCCCGCAACGGTACTTGTGCTCGTCACAGTCGCGGCTTTGCTCGAGTCCAATCTTGTCTTGGCGAAAAAGTCGAGCCGTCCAAGGGCTGCCGCTGCACAGCCACCACCGAGTCGGCGCACTGGCAATGGCGGCAAGCGATCGTCGGGACGTAGCGCTCCTGTATCTCGGAGACGTTCCGTATACGATGAGGAACCTGAAGAAGAGGAGGAGGAAGAAGACGACGACTTGGGTTTCGATGACTTTGACGAAGATGACTTTTTCGGGGATGAAGAGGACAACGAGGAAGAAGAGCCTCTAAAGCCGGTATCTTCCAAGGGTCGGCGCACGGCTGGTGGAGCACCCAAGAGACCGCTGCCTCCCACTTCTCGTACCTCACGAGATACCGCGATCCACAGACCCCCAAACAGTAGGAAAAGACCTCCACCTCCTGCGGCACGCACGAGTCGTTATAACGATCAAGAAGGCGACTTTCGACGTCCCAAGCCGCGTCCCGGCGGCAGAAAAGGACCACCCCCGGGTCGCCGCCCGCCCCCAGGACGCCGCTCCAGTGGACGCTCTGGATCGGTCGTTCCTTACTCGAGACCGGGTCAGGGAGCTGCTGCTTCACTGACAAAAGGATTGGCTGCAATCCGTAGTTCCCTGCCCGACCCAAACACGGTTCGGGAAGCAGCCACCGCCTCGCTAAGTGCCGCCAGAGAAACTAGCTCGGGTCTGTCGGCAAATCTGTATAGACAGGTCAAGGGTCTCACCAGTTCAGAGCTAGAGCAGGTCATGCTCAAGGCTACTCGACCCGACGATACTCCAGTCAAGGGGAAACATGTGGAGCGTCTGGTGGGGGTCACTTACCAGATTAGCTCTAGATACGATATCTACGACGCTGTTCTCCGCAAGCTCTGGAGCAAAATGGCCGAAAAGGACTGGCGTACATCCATCAAGGCCTTGTACATTTTGCACCGATTTTCGGCCGACGGCGCCCCGGAACACGCACCTGCACTCAAAGCTCGCCTGCGTGAACTCCGACGCACTCGCGACCCAAAGCGCAAGGACAAGTACTTTAATTCCAAGCAGCTCTTGGCTGGAGACGCCAATCCGGAAAATTTCAAGTACCGCGCTTTCATGTCTCGGTATGCACACTACGTGTTGCTCCGAACCCAGTGCTTTGGTGGCATGTTTGACGAAATCGCGCAGGAACCCCGGGTCGACAAGAAGAAGGCCCCCAAGCCAGTCACTGCCACAACGCTACGTGCGGAACACTTGGAAGCAGCTGCCATGCTGCTCAAGGCTGGTGTCGCTTGTCAATTGAAGGATGGTGAAGAGTGCGAAAACACGGCCATTGCCGCGGAACGAGTTGCATCCGACCTTATCGGACTCACTTCGGCTGTGGCGGTTGCCTTGAACCGTGCTCTCAAGAGCAATGACTTGAAGGGAGCCGACCCTGTCTTGCTGAAGAAATGGTTCGAGTTTTACAGCCAAGAATTGCAACCGCGAACGCGTGCCATGGTCAAGAAAACATCCCCCAAGTTGGACGCGTATGGCTTGTTCTTGCCGTCTCGTATGGGAACGTCCGTGTCCCCGGAAGTCCTGCAACGAGGCCTTCATTTGGACGTGGACGCTCCTGCTGCTGCGACAGCTGAGGAAAGCGAAGAGTCACCAGAAGCCGAAGACGCTGCTGTAGCAGAGGACATGCCTGAGAGCAAGACGCCTGCTGCCGAAGACGAGGAAGAGGAAAGTGCGGCAGCATCCAAACACGAAGAGGAAGACGATGAGGAGGAAGAGGAAGAAGATGAGCCTGTTGTCGCCGTCATCGAAGAGGAAGAGGACGTCGAAGAGGAAGCCGCATTCGATGACGAATACGAGTACGACGAAGAGGAATACTATGACGACGAAGAGCTTTAAGCTCTTGTGATACTCTCCCTAAAACAAACGTATAATCCTTTGTTCTGTGCTAATTACATGCTACAGTGCTTGTTCAATCTGCTGTATGATCTCGTAGACCGTCTTGACTGCTTGAACAATGGCCGGCGAAGCAGGTAGACTGCATCGCCTGTCGACTAGCTAGAGAGAAGTAAGTAATTAGAGAACAACTAAACAACGTTGAAAATCCAGCTTGCACTTGAGAAGGATGTATCCTTGAGTAGCTAGCGAAACTACCTCGCCGTTTGGCCTATGTTCGTACCGTAGTCCAGAGGCTAGTCTCTAGACTCCGCGGTACTTATTCTACGTACAGTGTGTCTGCTGTCGACACAAGCAGCTCCGGTACTGCTGTAGCAACTCGAAAGTCCAAAGCCATGAAGTACAACCGGTAGACACCCGGAAAAGTATACTTCGTATGTGACAATGTCGTACAGTCAATTACTTAGTCAGTAAATGTCTGGCGTGACCGGATGGCTCGTATTTCCTCTTTCCTCGGGTCCGAATAAAAGCATTGACTTTGAATTTCGTTTGTCTTCTCGAGGCTCGGTCTCATTTACGAGAGACTTTCACCATGTCGTCCTCTTCCAGACAGATGAAGACCCCCAGTCGTCGCATGACGCTAGGTGGCGTTCCCATGAGTAGCAATACCACCAACCAGCATACATCGTTGGACGTTGGGGGTTTAACTACCCCAGGAAAAGGACCTCCGCGCAGCACCACCAAACCTAAACCTCCTCGTGGTGGACGCAAATCCATGATTCCTCGCGTCGGTCGCGAGAACTTGATGCCGCCCAGTCCTGCCCCCACCAGTAGTAGAGGTGGATCCTCCGCATCCAAACCTACAGCCAATAGTCGTCGTCGCAGTGTCGGTGGCCGCGAGAGTCTATCTGCAGGTCGCCGCCAATCATTGGTTCCACCATCATCGGCACCCACCGCCAAACCCGATCCGCGTCCCATCAACGACAAGAAGTACCAGCAAGAATGCATTCGACGCTTACTGCAGTTTCTTTCCTCGACAAGCTACGAGTATCCAGTGACAACCAAGAGCTTGGCGCGTCCTTCGGGCAAGGATTTTGGAAATATTGTCACGCACATGCTTCGGCTCTTGGACTCGAGTTTTCAAGACGGTACCATGAAACTGGAAGACGAGATTGCCATGAATTTCAAAGCCATGGGGTATCCCTATCCCATTAGTAAAACGGCCTTGGTAGCGGCTGGGTCGCCGCATACGTGGCCAGCACTCTTGGCAGCCTTGACGTGGTTGATGGAGCACATGCAATGCTTTAAAACAGACGACATTAAGGACAGTGCTGCCGACAACGGCAAGCCATTTGAATCCCTGCACGAGCTGGAGCAAAAGACGGACAAGGCGTTCTTTCAGTACTTGGGTCAAGCGTACACGGCATTTTTGAAGGGCGATGTCGCTACCCAGGAACAGGTGGAGACCAATCTGGCGGAACGCTTTGAACGAGACGACACCTTTCTCGAACAGGAACTCGAGAGAATTACCGATCTCAATGCCACGATTGCAGAAAAGATTAATCATTTGAAGCAAGAGTCGCAAGAGTACGTGTCTCTCTTGTCTGTGCGCGCGCGCGTCTCTGTGATTCTTGCACCGTCGCTTCGTCCGTGTACTCACACACAACTCTGTCTTTCTTTCTCATTTTCCTTGCAGCCTTCCGACCTACGCCAAAAAGAGAGAAGACTACGCCAACGATCTCGAAGAGTTTCACGGCCTCATTGGAAAGATGGAAGAACACAAGAACGAGCTTTCACAGAAGATTAAGGAGCGTACCGTGGATTTGGCCGAAACTAACGCCAAGTTGACCAAGATGAACGCTTACGTCCAAGAGCTCAAGTCGACTGTCTCGGGACAAGCACTCTCGACGGATGACATTTTTCGAATGGAAAGTGAAGAAAAGGGCGTAAATGAATCCATTCATCGAATCTTGGATACCAGAGAGCAACGTCGCAAGGCTCTGCTTGCCGGCGAAACGGAGTTGGATCGTCTGTGCAACAAGCTTGACTCTGTCTTGGCAGACTACAATACCAAGATTGGAGAGCTTGCTCTGTCTCCCGAACTAGCTAGCTTTGCCAAGTCCAAGGCCACCTTTGACAAGAGTCACACGCTGGATGCGGATCAAACCAAGATGCTGGGCGTGGACCTTCAAGCGTCAGTCCGTCCCATGATGTTGCAGAGCAAAGCTGAGTACGTTGAAAAGGGAGATCAGGCCCGTTGTGACTACCAAGATGCGCTGGACAAGTTGGAAACTAGCCAGGAATCCTACAAGGAGGCTGGTGCCAAGCTTGATATCGTCCAGCACAAGAACAGCAAGTGCCAAGAGACTTTAGAGTTCGAACGGGATGCTCAGGACGCCAAGCTTGCCGTCCGTCAGAGAGAGGTTGAAGCTATGGAGACCAAGGTTGCGACGCTTCGCGATCCTGTAGCTCTCGAAGAGCAAATGGCAGGGTACGAACGACAGTGTGCCGAACTGGAGGCTTTGCAGATCAAGCACAAGGACGATAATATCGCACAAAAGAAGGCGGTCCAGAACGAAATTGAATCGGCCTTTCGACTCATGACCGAGCATGACGATTACTGCCGACGAAAGATGTCGGACTTGGACCAGTACTGGCTTCAGAAAAAGGCTAAGATGGGAAAAGTCAAGGTTCCTGCCAATGTTGTATTGTGAGACGCATGTTCGAGGATGTGGGGGATGGTCGTTTTAGTAGAATAACTAAGTAAAAAGCAAAGTCTAAAGTGTGTTTTACAGAACATCTAGCGTCCTGAAAGCAATGTCAATGCAAGCGTAGTCTCGTTCTTCTAGATTTTCCCAATGCTTCGTTGCGCAGCTGGACGACTTCGACCAAATCACCTTGATTCCAAAAATCGACAAAGACAAGGTTCACGTCCAGTCCATCATTGAAATTAGTACAGTCGTCAATGTAGCCATTCAAGAAGGACTTTGCGTTCAACTGCTCTGCAGCACGCTCACTAGGAAGGCTCAAAAAGGCATTGATTCCGAAAAAATCCCTTCTTCCACCGTTTCCACGACCTGCAGCACATGCATAGGCAACATCCTGCACTTCTTCCACACTGTTGAACGAAAATTCAGCTTCAACGGCATAGGTAAACCAATCGTGAAATCCTGGGGGACAAGTCACTTGCGAACACCTTGGTCCATTGAAATGGAAGAAAACAATTCGTTGATTCGCCGTAATCAAGTCTTGCATTGTCGGCCACGTAGCAGCGTCGGGATTGTGCACGTACATGCGATCGACCCAACCATCCACGCCTTGCATGATTGCGTAAATCTCTTGCAAATCCGCGGTGTCCTCGGCGATTTGCAGAG
>Ga0307978_1001851_pt1 | contig 15370 bp, 9 predicted proteins | sample OrgLakmetage1056_FD_203151 | JGI IMG/M metagenome (GOLD analysis project Ga0307978, IMG submission 203151) | Saline water microbial communities from Organic Lake, Antarctica - #1056 | ecosystem: Environmental > Aquatic > Non-marine Saline and Alkaline > Saline | place: Antarctica: Organic Lake...
ATGGACACTGCATGCTCCATATGCATCATGGCAAGTCCCTCGACGCTTGCATATTGCTCCTGCACTGCGTTTATGGTGCTCAGGGCGGAGTAAATGGCTCAATTCAGCTGAGATCGACCGCCCAATCACTGGTTCTGACCGCCTGGATTGCACCACTGGATGAGACAAAGGTGCATGATTCCGCAGCGGATGGGCACTGCGTGCTCCATATGCATCATGGCAAGTCCCTCGATGCGTGCATATTGCTCCTGCACTGCGTTTATGGTGCTCAGGGCGGAGTAAATATTTTATCTTATTTTTATATTTATTCGTGTGATATCGTTGGTCTGTATAATCTGCCTTGTAAGATTTACAAGAATTCTTTGTCGCTGCTTTATTCCGCACTTTAATAGCGATATTTTACTTCTGGCATTGGGAGCTCTTTATCGTTCTTTATTGTGAAACGACACTCGGTCTTTATCAGTTATTTTATAACCAAAATGCAAAACGCAGTAGGGCGAGTGAAGAGTGGCCTCAGGGCAAAAGATAAAACGTGCTACTTTTACGCTAAACTGTTTGGTCGGAGATACATTTCATATGATTTCAAATTTCCTTGAATGCCTTTTCTGTGCACGTAGTGACGAGCGAGGAGGTGCATATTGTCTCCATTGTTCAATGTTGTGATGTGTAAGTTGACGCATCTAGCCGCCCTACTACCCCTATGGCCAGTTTACTTCTCTTAGCCAATGGCAAATGGCTGCCGCCACATCGAGGACCTCGCTTCAACTGTGCTCTACCATGCTCTACCGTGCCGTGTCTCGCCATTTGATACAGTGAACGCAGTGTCCATGCAGGGATTACGCCCTCCCCGGATCCAAGAGGTTGATCTTCGTGCAACCAACTTTTCACCGGCATGCCCCAGGGTGGAGAAAGCCCGATGGTGATACAGTAAGGCTGACAGAGGAGCCATTCGACCAGGCTTCTGCGCTGGCTGCTGCCACCCTGCCAGAGGAGCCATTTGATCTAGCAACTTCACTGGCTGTCATCACCCTGCCAAACAGGCCACTCCTCCAAGCTTCACTGGTTGCCATCACTGTTGCCAAAATGTATTCAAAAATGATGCGTTGCTATAACCATCGCACGTAACATGCCGCATAATCTAGCTTTTCCACTAGTTGCTGTTACTGAGCCAAATATATCATTCAGCCTTGCTTCCCCACCGGCTGCTGCCATCATGTGAGGAGCCATTCGATCTATCTACTCTGATGGCTGCTGCCACCCGGCCAGAGAAGCCATTGGAAATAGCTTCTCCACAGTGTCACAGGCTGCCACCCTGCCAAATGGGCCATTCAACTTAGCTTCACTGACTGCTGCCAACTCGCTGCGGGTATTATCATCCTTCAGAACGCTTGCTGCTTGCGATGCCAGCGCCTGCGCGCAGAAGATACCAAGTAACGAATATCTGAGGCATACATTAGTTTACCGTGAGCCTGCTTTTGGCAATTTCTAGTCAAGCTGTATGTTTCGTTCGAGTTTAAGAGTATCATCAGACCATGAGACTTTCCTGCATCTATGCGGGTTCCTTTTAGCACTAACCTGCAGGCGGAATAAGCGCTGCGTGCTACCATTTTTTATACGCACTGTATTTACAGGATCAACCCTCCTGATTGGCCAGAGAAAGATTCACACCGAACTACGAGTGAAAAAATGAGTGATGGCCATGTGAAGATTGAGTGGGAGGAAAAGCTCATTTTGTCCGGTCGGTGCAGCAGGTGAGTGATCTCTTGGTTTTTGATCGTTTCATCTTTTTGATTTTCGATCCCGTCTCAAAAAATGTTGATCATTGTTATCACTTGAACATAGTAACCATCATCCATCGAAACAAGTGAGCGAGGCTTAGAATGATCTCGTCACGAAGTCCTATGATTGCATCTCGAAGAACGTTGCTGTTTTTTGCACTAGCATCGTTCAGTAGTTGTAGCGATGCGGCTTTACCCTCGCCTAAAACTCTTCAGCGATTGCCCATTTCGACGCTCTCGGGCGGTGGTAGCACTATGCTAAAGGGAGCACACCTAGAAAGAAAGGCAAAATCTCCACTAGTAGACACAAAAGCGAGCCAGAAAGCAGCTATCCTGCTTGAGACCGGAAAGTGGGCACCTTTGGCAGTGCTAGTCTGTGGCCTCCACTACGCGTTTCCTTTCTTGCTCGCGGACTTCCTCGCATGCTGGTGGCGGCTCGCTATGGGCGGGTTTATTGTGTCCGTGGCGCTTGTCTCTCTTGCAGTTCCACAGGCTGTGACGCTAAGCGCCGGTGTGCTTCCTCCGACTTCGATTTTCCCGATACTGCAGAGCGCTCTACCCACGCAAACTCTTTTCAAAACCGTTCAATACTTCTCACTGAGAACCATCAAAAGATGTCTAGATTCTGTTGCGCCGGATTTCAGCGTTACCAACACCATCATTAGCTATGGAATGACTGCGACTGTCATGCAGTGTGCAGCTTACAATGATGCTATTCATCGAGTTTATGCCTACCACGGTCGCGAGGAAATGATCTTTCACAAGTATGATAAAGACCGTTCTGGACGAATTAACCCAAAGGAACTCGAACTCGCTCTGGCAGACGTCAATTTTGAAAGTGCTGACCCGAATGCTTTGTTTCGAGAATTTGATGTAAATGCCGACGGCTACTTAGACCTTGCCGAATTCAAATTGCTGTTAAAGCATTGCCATGTCTTGAAGATGCAGCGTAGGACTTCAGTCGCACGCATGTTTCTGTCGTTCTTGAAGGCCAACGTTGTCCCTGGGCTCACGTTTAGTTTCTTGCGCGAGTGCGGCGCCACTGGCGCTGGCCTAGTGTTAGGGCCGCACGTGCGCATAGCTTTGGCACCGTTGCTTGGTGAGATGCCGGCCTTGTTGGCCAAAATCATTTCCGGTGTGATTGCCGGCATGTTTACGAGCACCATGACGCAGTGGCTCCACAACAACGCTCTTAGGGCGGGGAACATGGCGCAAATGGGGCCCATTCCAAACTTCATGGCTGTGTTGCACCAAACTTGGAGCGAGTTGGGCTGGAGCATGTTTTATTTGAATGCCGAGAAGCGGATCCTGTCCACAGGCACTGCGACTGCGGTGCTCAGTGTGATCGACATTTTCGCGTAATCGAGCTCGGATGAGCTGGTACTCGTTGAAGACGCATCTTAGGCATCGTTCTATTCTAAAACAAGTGCTTTAGCTGGCATATTAATGTCATTTCTGCTGCCTGTTACATGGTGAATCGTTTTTGAAATACCATGAGTCATCAGTTAAGAAAGTCCCAATTCTAAATGTTAGAAACGAAACGGAGTTCGCTATATGCTATTTGACTTCTTTATGACTATATTGGGATTGGATATGGCCCAGTAGAATTCCCGATTAGGCCAGGACTATCCAGCTGGAAGGGCAGATTGTGAATTGTTTTCGAGCTCCAACTCGCATGTAATTACAAGCACAGGCCACAGGTAGCTATTCGCGCAAAACGCCAAAGGGACCTGCGAATCTTGCCTCCCGCTTAAACGAGCTGCTGCAGTGCACTCTGAATTCGCGTGTCGATGCCTCGGCGCGTGGGCTCATCAGCGCATTTGATAAACCGTACAAGTGTCGTCGACTTGGTACTCGAAATCAACCCTCCTTCTCCATCTGTTGGGTGAGCAGCTCGCACATGTGCGCGCTCTTCTTCGCGAGCTCGCTGGTTGTGGTTCACGCTCCTGCTACAGACACTAGTTGAAGAAGGAGAAGCAGCAGTGGTGGTGGTGGACGTGACGTCAACAGGATCGAACAAATGCAAGGCCACACCGTCACTGCGCCGCTCACAACACGCCAAATCTTTGAGCCAAAGGCTGAGATGCGTGCACCCGCCGTCGTCGACCACCACCAATCGGCGACTCGAAAGCAGCAGCAGAAACGCCCCCAAATCCAAATGGTCCAAATACTCTTCTTCGTCTTCGTCATGGGCCGCCTGAGAATCCGCGTTTTTACGGTGCTGCGGGCTGCGGTGGTCGGCAATCACGGTGCGCAGCAGCATGATTGCAAGGGCGTCTTCTGGCTGGTATGGTCGGATCACTCGCGCCGCACCGTAGAAAGCTCTCGGTGGCCTGGCCTGTTGTACGCTACTGGAATTCGTCACTGCCAAATCAGCGCCACTGCTACTGTTACTGCTAGCACTGCCGGTGTTACCGTTACCACCACCACCACCGCTGCTGCTCACACCGCTATTGCTGCGGTGCAGACTCGAGTAGTCCGCCGAAGGCCGTGTCGCCGATTGCACGGTGTTGAACACGTCAGTGGCCGCGTCAGAAAAGCCGACCACCGGTTTCACGAAGAAGCCCACAAGACCTCTACCAGCGCCGTGCATGCCTCCTCGCACCCCGCCACCGTTGGCGAAGCCTTCCGCTGGGCCCTGGTGAAGGCCATTGCAACACAAACAAACACGCGGAAACGTCGGAAGAGAGTAAAGATGAGGTTTGGAAATGTAGTGCTGGAAGTAAGTGGAATGACAAGGCTCTTTTAAAATTGGTGAGCGTCTGTATATGATAGTTGTTTTTCCCTTTTCTCTCTAATCTATGAACTTCTTAATTATACTTTCCGCGCTTCGTCTTACCTTTACCAGCCCTGCAAACCCTTCGTACACGCCGTCCACCACTGCATTCCCCACTGACCCAAGCCCATTGTTACTACTCCTTGACCCTCCGCCACCACTAGTGCCAAACGACTGCTGCTGCTGTTGCTGCTGCCCATAACCGCCTCCACCACCACCGCTACCATCAGGCCGCCTCTCCGCTCGCCGTCTTTTAAACTCCTTGTCCAAACTCAGAGCCGAACCCGCAGTAGCCACCGAGGCTGAGAAAAGGGCCGCGCTTTTCGCTACACCCCCCACTGTATGGGTGGCGAAGGACTGGGTGCCCTGCTGCAGACCCCGGGTCAATTCCGAGAGGTTCCCTGTAGTGGCGGCCCGCATCAGACCCGCGAGCGGAGCAGAAAACGCGTCCGACGTGCCTCTGGCGACGCCCCGCGCCAGCCCGGCGGGATCCCCAAAGGCGGCCAGAGAGCCGAGCGCAGAAAACAGCTGCCGACGCGCCGACCTTCAGATGCGTATACGTGAGTGGGTAAGATGAGTGATTCAGAATGAAAAAACAAACAAACTCAAATACCAAATGTATTCATGCACGCTTTTTCTTTCAAGTGTAGGATGAGTAGAAGTGGTGCGAGTGCATTTGTTATTAATCTTATGAACATACCGGCCGTAATGGGCCATCGCGAGGGCCTGAAGGTCATTGGCACGGTTGAGCAAAGTCGACTCGAGATCCCAGGCATCCAATTTCAAGCGAGCGCCCTCGCACCTTGCGAGCACGTCTAACAACAGTCGCCCCGCGCCGAGGCCCACGTACCTTGTTTTGGTGTTCGATTGGTGGGTTTGAAAGCAAAAGTAGGGGTTTATTAAAGTAGTGGCGCATAAGAGTCGCTACATGTGTTCGAAGATTGTGAAATGGCAGACTAAAATCGAAGAAGAGAAAATTGCAATGAAGATGATATGCAAGTACTGAAATAAGAGATTCATTCGCTCAAGAAGTGCAAATGCTTCATATCTTACATGTCGTCTGCGGTTTCCCGCGCCCTCGCTAGCGACAGCGCCACTTTAATAGGAGCTACGTGTGCCTTCTCCACAAACACCATCGTCATCACGGTGGCTCCTCCTGGTGTATTCCTATTGCTAGCACTATTCTTGCTGCGGTTGCCTCCACTCGGATGGTAGTGTCTTACAACGCATTCAGGAGGCAAACGCCACACCGGAGACTCGGGCGCGGCATTGTCAGGAGCATGCACTGAGGCTGCGCGCACTGCGAGCACACGCGACGCGAGAGCCTGGGGAAACATCGCAGTAAGATAGGAAAGAAAAAATGACAGAAGTGCGTAAACGCCTTTGAATAGATTTGGGGCAGGAAAAACAATAAGAGGTCCATCAGCAAGAAACGCAGCGACAACGTGAGTGATTTCGATTATTTTCCCCTCCACATCCTCCCTTAACACGTACCTGCAAGGCCGCAACCGTCCCATCGTCCAAGCCAAGGTGCACGCGGCTGCCCACTTCTACATCCAAGCGGCGCACATGTAAGAGGTGGGGCCCGCGGGGCAAGAGCGAGACGGCCACTGAAATGGCTGGAGGAGCAGAAGTTCGAGTACTGGAAGAAGAACCAGTGCTGCTGCTACTGCTGCTGCTACTGCCATCTTCGCGCAACAGACTCGGGTTGGCGAGTAACAGCACGGGAAATGGGGCTTGTGGGAGGTGGTTGTCGATTTGGACAGCGCTCAAATTGAGGTCTATCTTGGTGGCGCCGCCAGCGTACATGCTTGGCTCCCAATCCAGACTCAAATCTTGCCCGCACAGCACGAGAAGTTCGCGAGGAACTAAACCACTGCTGCCACCACTGCTGCCGCCGCTGCCACCACCACTGCTGCTGCCGTTACCACTCGTCTGCCGGCTCCCGAGTCCTCGGCAAGCTCCAAAGGGCGGCACTTCTCGGCTCAGCTGCGAGCCCTCTCCACCGTGGGCTACTAAACTTACTTGCACGCTCTTCAAGTAAGCCCGGCACTGAATCTGCCGCCCTCGCACCGCAACTTTACCGCTGCCGTTTACTCCTAGGCTAGCATTCGCAGCAGCAGCAGCAGTATTAGCGGCAGTGGTAGCATCCGCGAGGGCACTTGCATTGGATGCCGCAGTGGCAGCTCTGGCAGCTGCTCGAGCGGCTGCTTCTTGTTGTGTCTTGGCCGCAAAGGACGGAGATGGGTCGAAGGCTCCTAGCGCGGCGGCGGCGAGATTAGCAGAGCTAAGAGTGGACGGTGCCAAGAGGCGAGGTGGTGGAGCCGAGGGCAGGAATCGGAGCACGGTTGAAGGTCCTTCACTCATCACCACGACTAGCACCGGCCCCACGACAAGAGGAGCTCCTGAATGCGTCACGCAACTCACCGCTGGTAGAGTCGCGGATCCGCCTACAGTGAGATTCAGGCACCCTTCGTTTGGACTCGGAGATGCATTCGCAAGTGGTGCTAAGCTTAAGCGCAGAGCGAGGCAGGTCTGTCGTTTCGAGGGCGGCGGGCATGGTTTATCCCAAGCTACAGAGCGCGTGCTGTGCGGGAGCAACACGTCACAGGGCCAGATAGCAGCCGTGGCGGTGGCCATTGCTGCTGCTGTGGTTGAGGCTCCGCCTACTGTACTAGCAGCAGCAGCAGCAGCACCAGCTGGGTTAGATCGCGCCCCTCTGCCTCCTCCCTGTAGTGGCTGAAGTTGCTGAGGATGGCTCGGTCCGGGTTCGCCATTCCCGCCGGGAGCATTGGGCGGCACTCGCAGTGGTTTGGGAGCGCGCTGAAAAGGGAAGGAGGTCGACTGCGCATGCGGGTGAGGCAAGAGGGAGACCCCCACTTGCGCGAAATACACGCCCCAGCCGGTCAAGTTTTCCGCTCGCACCAGGGCTGGCAAGCGAGGTGATGCTGATTGTGCACTAGCTCTAGGTAGTTCCTTCTTGCTCTCGATGCCAGCACTTGCTTTATCCTTGTCGGGATCGTTTGTGCTTGCTGTCTTTTCTTCATCGGCCAATTTCACCGAATCTTGTTCGATTCTTTTCCCCTCTTCTTCTTCCTCTTCTTGGAACACAATCTCCAGGGCTCCGCTACCTCCTCCAGCACCCTCATTGCTCCCACCTCGACCATCTGCGCCTACTTCCTCACCACTCGTGGTGGACACAGAAACCCTCAAGGTACGCGGATTTAGATCCTTCTCACCTCCTTTGCCTCGTCGTTTGATGTGCATTGATGGGCGCACGAAGACACTATAAGTGCCTACGGCTGACGGGTCAATACCTCCAGACCATTCCCAAGAAGACTCCACTTGAGGCGAATAAGAACCATCACGCGAATCATTGTTGCTGTTATTGTCAACGAACGACACGACGAGCAAACGCTTGTGAGCGGCGCAACTCCAATGAAAAGGAGCAGAAGCACCGGGCAAGAGCACGAGAGGTGATATTGCGCCAACACTACTACTAGTGGCATCACCATTGAGACCAGAGATGTTATCTCCACCCATTTGATTCACGCGTAAGATTCGACGTTTGCTCTGGTTAGACAGCACGAATCGGTCTTGCAGAGTGACCACTCGCGTGCGACCAAAGGCGCCGCTCGCGCTCTTGACGTGCCACGCGAGCTCGTACAGGGGGGTGGGCAAAGGCAACGACGACGACGAATCAGTTCCCTGGTTAGCTACCGTGGGTGCTATGGAAGATGTTGTTGTTGTTGCAGTAGCACTAGTAGGTCCAGGAGTAGATTGCGGTGGATCAGCAGGAGAAGACGGTGACACAGGTGCCGTCGTGGTATTAGTCGCTTTCCTTCTTGTCGGCATCCCAGGAGAGCCCGCTACTCTAGTACTGGCGAAACCGAGTTCGGGCATCCAGCGGCTGCCAATCACAGTGACGTCACCCTTGCTGTTGTGGGCCATTCCGCCAACGTCCAAGGCATCGGACCACCGAGAATCGCCGGTTTTGAGCACTAAACCCGCGGGAGCAGTAGTGCCAGCGGTAGAGGTGGATGTGGTGCTGGTGGTGGTGTTGCTGGTGGCAGTGGTATTGGTGGAGAGCTGGTCGTTTTTCGGCACATGAAACAACGCCACATTTCGACCAGTCATGCTTCGAGCAGTAGTAGTAGTCTCAGTACTATCTCTGCCACAACCAACATCACCGCCTCTGTCGATATCATCTTCCGGACCTCGCATTCGCATGCGCGTGCGGACCCATCTCCGGCGCCAGAACCGGTCCGAAGGGCAAAACTTGCGGCAGCCGCGCAGGGACGTGGAGAAAGTACCAGTGGCAGACGTTTCCCAGCCTTCGGGGTGGAGTGAGTAGCCTACAGGTACGGCATATAAGCATAGGTAGGTATTAGTACTGTAGATCAAGATTAGCAGAAAAGCAAAGACTTCAATTTGATCGGCAGATTAAGAAAAATACAGATGTTACAGGATGTGAAAAATTCTCTAGAACGCCATAAAAATGGTAGTGTCTGTGCGCTCTTGATTAATTCACTGTGTATGCATACGCTACGTACCGTTGGCCGCGCCAGAATCGTCTACCGCCCAAGTCTCTTGCACCCACCCCCACCTATCTGAGGGCAGCTGCTCCGACGCCTTGTTCGGATTGGTCACTTTTAAGCCCGACGCGCCACACCTGATATTCCGAAGAAGGGGAAAGAGGTAAGTGATCAGAAGGGAAACATCAGTGGCATTATGTATGACAATTCAAAGAGGCTTACATATCGCATGAAAGAAAGCAGGGAAGTTAAAAAAGAAGACACTGTTGGTACTCTTTGTGGAGGGAGTATATTCCCACCAGTGCAAAAAGCGAAAGCCCGGCCCCGGCAGCCTCTCATCGACTGCTTTCTGGCCTCCGCCTCCTCTCAGACCACCGGCCGCGTTCGAAGCCGCCGTTGACAGCAAGTCGCCCCCATGCATCAGCAGCCTGGTCCGCACCCTCTTCTTGCGGGCTAGCGTGTCGTTGAACGCGTCACTCATCGATTCCCGGACCACCACTTCAAAGAGCTCTTCCACTACAGGGATACTGGGGTCCTGCCACGCTGCGTGCGCACACCAAGCGTCACTGCCTCCGATCACTTCCAGAGCATTCGCCATGCCCCCGACTTCACACTTCCACCTACCAGATCCTCTGATTCCTCTCCCATCTCCTCCTCCTGCTCCTCCTACAGGGTCGCCAGTCGCTGCTCCTGGATACATTGACGCATTTCTGGTGGTTGATGAAGGAGCTGCTCGTCCTGTACCACTGCTGCTGCTGCTGCTGCTGCTGCCACTGTTGATGCCACCAATGGCTCCAATGGACCTCGTAGAAGGAGGAGCCAAGAAAGTACCGTAGACGAGGGGCAAACTCGACAAGTTGCGGAGCCAAAATTCGGAGAAGAACACCACGGTGGGGGCGTACCCTTGGCGTGTGTCGAGTTCGGCGCAAATGCAGAGGACGCCATCAGCATTGTCCCTCAGCGGAATCCGCAACCGTGAAGAGGAAGTCGAATTGGGTGAAGAGGAGGATGAGGATAGCGGTGACGAGGTAGAGCCTAGTGAGGCGGTGAACGATGAAGCAGCCGTAGTGTTCGTATTGTTGGCAGCCACTATATTAGAGAGGGGCACCCAATCGCTCCAATGGGACAGACCGTTTGGCAGGCATATTTGCACTTCAGTGCGGCTAAGGTCTCCCACCTTATATATATATATGAATAGGAAATAATTAGATACATGATTAAACAAAGAAAGGGTGCAAGTAAAATGCACGTAAAGATGAAAAGCTGTTTGAGATTGGCAGATCGACAGGATGTACGAGTAAGGTTGGCCTAGAAAGCTTTTTTTTAAATCAACCTGAGGCAGCCAAGTGCGCGACGCCGGCTTCAGCGTGCCGTTTCCAAGGAATTGCACTACCCTCGCTGCGTTACCACTGGAGCCGGCGACTGCTGAGAAGTCGGACCGCATGGACCACTCCAGGGGCGTCGGCAAGAGGGACCGGAGGGCGGCGGTGGGGTGCACATGTAAAGTCATGGCCCACGGGCATTGCGGCATGTTCGAGGTGGCGGCGGCGAGGTCTTGCTCTGATGTGGCACCACCAGTAGTAGTAGTGCCAGCAACTGAGGTGGAAGTATAGGTTGGATCATCCTGCTGCGTATCATCGAATGTAGAGACATCGTCACCACCACCGCTGTTGCTGCCGTCTTCTTGAACTTCGTTCAATGATGTTATGGTGGTCGGCAACAGCGCAGGGCACGGAGGCAAAGCATTTGAAGGAGTCAGCGCCCATTTAAAAGGTAAAGAAAGGCCGGAGCCCACACCACTGCTGCCACTAGGCTGGCCACTGGTGTTTCTACGACGGCACACCACTGACCCTTTCACGCGACTTGGAGAAGTCAACAATGCCGCCGCTGTCGCGCCTGAAAACACCGAATCGCTCCACTCAAATTCATCGTTGTTCTCATTGGTTGCACAATCTCCCGAAGATGAAGAAGGTGCATTGTTGCTACCGCCACTACTCGTAGATGCACCACCATTATCACTCCTACCACTGCCTTTGGGTTTCAGGACCAAATGCGCCGCGTGCGCCACGGTCAACGGCAGCGACACCACTTGTGCAGGGGCCAGTTCAAACTGCCACGCGTAGCCGGGAGCTTCTCGGCCCACGGCATAGTTCGGAATACTCGCCTCAAGGGGGGATCCTGTGTTGTTCTGCACTGCTATGGCCGAGCGCAAGGTGAGATGGTGCTGCCCGTCCAACAGAACTACTTCCCAAAGCAACGGGATGGGCACTGCTGCTGCGCCACCACTACCACTGCTGCTGTAATTGCCAGCGCTACTGGCGCCACTAGCCGTGGAATTCGTAGTGGTTGCAAAACTCCCCAACAAAGGGGTGTTTCGAATGGCTACGGTCGTAGCACGCCGCACACCCACCCGCCCAATGGGTAAATTGGTAATTGCTGCGAAGGCATTGTCAGCGAAAGTAACTTGTACGAGAGGCGGTGATGAATCATGAGATCGGTGCACAGAGTCTGCATGAGAAGTAAAACCACCATAGCTGCTGTTGCCGCTGCCTACAAGAAATCCTTCAGCACTCAGTGGATCTGCGCCACGGTCATCGAGTGAAAATGGCAAGGCTGCCCCTGCTGCCACAGAATGTGACGTCAATCTATTGCTCAAAGCAGTGCGACGGTTTCCTCTTCCTCCACCAGTATCACTTGCAGTTGTAGTGCCTTCATCGAAGCTAGAAGAAGAAGAAGAAGAAGCTTGCGTGTGTTGTTTGGCAAGAGTAAACGTCATATCGTGGCCAGTGGCGTTGTGAAAGACAAACGGCTTTCGACTTGGAGCCGCTAAAGAGGCGATGCGTGCGGTTGTGGCATCTTCATTGCCACTGCTGGTGCTGTTGCCACCTTTGTTTTCGGCACAAACCTCGCTCGTTTTGTCCATTGCAGCAGCAGCTGAGGCGGTTTCCCATTCCGCAGCAACATTAACGAGCAACTCAAGGGCGGCTTCAGTGACATTCACCGACACAGCGCCACTCGTAGAAGCACGTAGTGCCACGTCACCTCGAAACCAGCCACTTATGCCATCGTCGTCGTCTGCTACTTTGTTGCCTTGAGTAGTGCGCTCATTTGATGTAGTGCCACTTGGCATCAAATGACTCTCGCCTTCATCTATCCCTTCTTGAGGCCGGTACTCGGCTTCTAAATCCAGCCTCAAATCGCAGGGTTCAAGCAAAGGCTCCCAGTACCCAATGCGCCGGTTGAAGTACTCGGTGACAAGATCGTGCGACGCTACAAGCAACCTCAAGCCGCGCACATGTGGGCGCAAGTTGAGCCAGCGCCAGGGCCTCCCGGTGCCTAGATCGGCCGTAGCACTCACCGAACCACACCCTACTTTGAGAAGGGGCAAATCACGGAACCCCCCGCAGTCGTCTATGGCCAAGAACTGAAGGCCCGCAAAGGACACGCTCAACGTGTCGCGAGGGGCCCAAGTCTCCACTTCGCGAAATCGCAACATTAGCTTTTTCTTGCTAGCTTGACTATTCCGGTTGTCATTATTGCTGTTGTTCGATGCATTGGCATCACTTGTCGGCGAGGCATTAGTCGCCAAAAGGGTTGCAACGGCTTGATCAAACCCGAAACCTTGAATGGACTTGCCATCAATGGCCACCAGGACCGCGCCACATCGCGGCAACACCGGTCGATGAGAGCGACTCCCCCTTGTCTTCTTCAGCCGAGTAGTTCTACGAGTAGAACCGTTTGCCAATGATCCTGCTTCATCAAGTGTGGCTCCGACTTCGCCTTGAGTAGCACTTGCTGCTTCTGCCTCCTCTCGTGAAGACAAAGGAGTTGACTTGCTGTTCTGCTGCTTCATGCGCCAATTCGTCATATACGCTTCTGTAGACTTCAACACAAGTGTATTTCCGTCTCCACCGCCACGCGCTAAGCTTAAGCCATCTAACGATTGACGATCGAACACTTCAACATCCATCTCACCTGGACCTGGGAGCAGCGACACTGGAGCACTGAGCGATAAGGGCGAACCGTCAGTATTGCTGCTACCCTTGTTGCTACTCTTCAGGTTGCCACCACTGCCAACGCCACCATGATGGCGTGAATTAGCCAGCGGTGAGCCCATCCTAGACCCATTTGGAGTCGCATTGGCCGCGTTAGTTTCCTCCAAAAAGTGCGGTTTTCGAAAGGTAATGACCAGTGGGCGAGGTGCCGTTCGAAGCATGTCAATTGTGGTCTCGTAGTTGCAGCGTGTCACGTAATCACCCCCAACTGCAATGATCACATCTCCGATTGATGGTGCGTTGTACACTGGTAAGTTGGCCTCCCTTAAGCTTAATCCCTCCACGGCTGACGCTGCTGCTGCCCTAGCCGCGTGATCGGCCACTTCTGTTGATGCCTGCCCTGCTGATGCACTGGAATCATTGAGAGAATTCGATGGAAGTGCTGGTGGTGTCTTAATTGCTTCAACCAGAGCGAGCTGAAGGCCCTTGTACCGTTGTAGCGTAAGCCCCAATTTCATCTCTGTGAACACCACACAATACTCGTCTACTACTGCTGCTGCTGCTTTTGCTGCTGCATTTTCATAGGGTACCTGACCAGTGGTGTTTGTGTCATCGTCGACGTCTGTAGGAGTGGAGTTTTCATCTGCCAATGTTGATGGTGGCTGTGTTACAGTACTGGTTGTGGTAGCTTTTGCTTTCGCAGTGGCAGTAGCGATGGTTTGTCTACTTGCTGAAGTCCATTGCGATGCAAGTGCGCCAAGCAACTATGACAAAGATGAGGCATTTAAACACCGCCCATAAAAGAAAATAGACATCAGATGGAATGCACAGAAATGAAGTAATTGAGAAGAAAATTTGTCATATAATAAGCTTAGTAGACGGCTAATTGCGCACAATGGGGTTCACTGCACAAATAATGCGAGAAGGCTTTTTAATACCTGCACGTCACGGTACGAGCATCGCAAAGCAATGGGCTCGATAGAGACGGACACTTCCCGTTTCGTCGGGTACAGAGGTTGCGAGCTGCGCTCTAGAGACAAATGCATGCTCAAGGGCTCCAACAACGACATTTCATTGGTGGACGCAGCGTGACCGTTGGCTACGATGAAGGACTCTAATTTCTCAACTCGTGCACTGAAGGCTTCCACGCACCTCCCATTGGCAGCAGCGGCGGTGGAATGCCCAGACTCAAGGCCTTCAACATGTTGTGAGTCTGCAGACGTCTGAATTTTGCCGTCAAATACCACGAGCCCCTTCAACACAAGAACACGGCTACTAGGAGCAGCCTCATTTTCCCACAGAAACACACGAGGATGGTGTAGCAACAACTTATAGCGTCGAATGGAAGACACTGCAGCAGTACTGGCTCCACGGCGCTCAGATGCCTGCTGAGATTCACTAACCTGGTGTGCCCTCCTTTGTGAGGTCTTGATGGGCCGGTCATTGACGGGCGTTGTTGCTGGTGGAGGCGGTGGCAATGTATCTTGCGATGTCAACAGAGGCGAAGGTGTCGTAGTAGTATCAACATCAGCACCTCCACTATTCGCTTTGCCAGATGTCAAGGGTCGCGCTAGAAAGTGCGCTAGGCACAGAATAGGGTCATAAGCTACGTTCATGGTGAGATCGTTGCAGACGACTGAAAGGGACGTGCCCTCAACCGAACCTCGATCAGCCTTGTGCACAACTAGTGCTGGCGATGCCACTGCCGTAGACGACAACGATGACGACGGCGGTAGAGAAGGCTCGTCTACAGGGGGGGTAATTGAACCAGAAGCAGGTGCAATGAGAGTGCGCACTAATTTGCCTGGGCGTAAGTCTGTGAGCCTCAAGGCACCGACCTGAAATAGAGTTCAAAATGAAACGCTCAAATTAAAATGTAACAGAAATAAATTATCTTGAACGCATGAGCCAAAGATTTAAGCTATCATTTTCAAGTATCCCCAAGAAGATTTGACGTTGCCATCAGGCTGTGTGCGCGCAAAGAATGGTTTCAACCTTACCTCCAAGTCTAGTTGTGAGTGGCCTCGAGTTGTCCTCTCCGAAGTTAACGCCACTGTGTCCAGCGACAGAGACAACGAGGGTGATGTATTCAGCGACGAGTCTTTCGTACTTGATGTAGCGGTGTTCTCATTTCCTGTGAAGTAAAAGTCAATACCAACGCCTTCTAATCTGAGTGTCGACGAAAGCGCAGCTACAGGCGCTGCGCTGTTTCCATAATTGAATTGCACGGCAACATCGTCCTTTTCTTCAAATTCGTCGTCTGTGTGGGAATCGCTACTACTATCA
>Ga0307978_1001852_pt1 | contig 15360 bp, 6 predicted proteins | sample OrgLakmetage1056_FD_203151 | JGI IMG/M metagenome (GOLD analysis project Ga0307978, IMG submission 203151) | Saline water microbial communities from Organic Lake, Antarctica - #1056 | ecosystem: Environmental > Aquatic > Non-marine Saline and Alkaline > Saline | place: Antarctica: Organic Lake...
AAAATCTTCATCGCGACGTCGGCCGATTCGACCATCGAGTCAGGCGTCTATAGCCCAAGAGCAGCAACGAGAAGAGCGTGCAGTTCAAGCCAAGATGCGACATGAAGATGCCTTGAAAGACCCAACGCTCTTGAGTGACGTTCGCTTCTCTGAGCGCAGTGACATTCATCCAGCCACCAAACGTGCCGTTCAAGAAATATTGAATCATCAACAAATGACCGATATCCAGGCCAAAGCCTTCTCCGCTGCTTTACAAGGAAGAAGCATTCTGGGACGCAGTCGTACCGGAACGGGCAAGACGCTGGCATTCTTACTGCCGACTCTGGAACGCTTGATGGCTTCAGATCTGACTGAGTTTCGCCCTGGAAGAAATGTCGGAATTCTCATCATTGTCCCGACTCGCGAATTAGCCATTCAGATTGCGGACGAAGCGAAGGCACTGTTGACATTTCACTGTGGTGATTGGAGTGTACTCTGTGTCTATGGTGGAATCAAGATTCAAAGAGATGCTGCCATGTTAAACAAGCAACTCCCAACCATCTTGGTTGCCACACCAGGTCGACTGCAGGACCATCTTGATGAAACGCGGGTGAAAGGAAGCAAGTTCGCCGATATTTTAGGAGAGACAAGATTTGTGGTACTTGACGAGGCGGATCGCCTTTTGGAAGGATTTCAAAAGGAGACAAAGCGAATCCTGTCACATTTGCCTCGACCGGAGAAACGCCAGACTTTATTGTTTTCCGCCACTGTTCCGAGACGACTACGAAGAGCGTTGGAAGAGCTTCTACCCGCGGACTACGTTGAGGTCGACTGTATCCACGATCAAGGGGTCACTTCGCAGACCAACATTCGCGTAGATCAGTCTTACGTCGTTCTCCCAAGCATGGAATTATACGTTGCGGGTCTCGTCTCGATTGTGCTACACGCAATGGAGGCCGATCCAGACGCCAAGATTGTCGTGTTCTTTCCGGCAGCAAAACTTGTCAAGTTCTTTGCGGATCTATTCAATGTAGGGCTGGGCATTCCTGCGATGGAGATGCATTCGAGGATAACGCAATCGGCTAGGAATCGTGCGAGTTCAGCCTTTCGAAATGCAAAGCATGCCGTCCTCTTCACGTCTGACGTTTCTGCGAGAGGTACGTGATCTTTCCAACAACAATCAAACGAACAGCATTCCATATATTCGAGTCAACTAATTACGACCTTCAATCTTTAGGCGTGGATTACCCAGACGTGAGTCTTGTTGTTCAGGTAAGTTCTAATATGTCGAATTCGATACGAGAATCGCGCATGGTCGAGTCAAAGGTCTCACGTTGTCACTGTTTCTTTAGTACGGGACACCCAGCAATCGCGAGCAGTACATTCACCGCCTTGGTAGGACAGGTAGAGCTGGACGAGCTGGTAAAGGTCTACTGGTCCTGCTTCCGTTCGAGAGAAACGCGCTTCCAGATATGAGTAGAAGCCGCATTACGAAAGACGACGAGTACGCTGGTGTTGTTGAATCTAGTTTCAGCAGCGTCAGTTTGATCGAACCTGTTGCGAACCTGATACAAAGTGGTCATGGTGTACTAACTTCGAGCGCTGAAACCGCTTACTTGGCTTTCCTAGCGTATTACGTTGCGAATGGGGTCGGCATAAAAGGATCTGAGCTATTGGATTATGCAGCATCACTTGCAAGCAGCGTAGGTCTAGTCAAGCTGCCGTCGATGTCGGACAGTTTAGCTGAAAAATTAAAATAATGGAAACTGGCGTCTTGTATGGAACGTTGCGTGGTGTGAAGGGTGGTGTGGTTGAAGACACCGGGATCCCTTATTAGACTTGTACCCTAAACTATTTTGTCACGGTTTCTCTATTTTGTCTGTAAACGTACTGTAGTTTGATTTGATTTACCGCTTTTATTAGAGCCAGGCTTGATAATTCCCAGGCATCATACATAACGTCTCATGACTTGTCGCCTTGTCAACAAGCTCTCGTGCTCTCTTGTCAACTGGATCCTTCTTTGTTTCGTCATTTTGTTCCAATGGAGCGCACTCCCCAAATCGCCCTTGAAGGCTAGCCACGTTCTTTGCTACGCGATCAGCTAGCTGTTTCTCCATTTCTTGCGTTTTAACATCCGATTTCGCCATTGACTTGGTATAAAAGGCAACGCTATCATCCCTCATCAGCAAATGGAATATTGGGTCCATCTCAGCCTTGCAATCCCTTACAGCTCCTGCGGTCAATACCATCGAGGTAATGAATCTGCCATCAAAGAGAGGAAAACCGATCATAGTTGATATATTGGGTGTCATTCGGAAAGGGATAGGCTGGCCCTCGATGAAACCGTGACTCCCATAGCTAATTCGAAAGTCGGGCGACAGCACACGACCGTTACATCGAATAAAAACAACTCGGCTCGGTGTGCGCTCGGCGACGGAGAAGACATACTGAAAGAGGCAGTTGGCGGCCCATTGTTGCGCAAACATCCGGCGGAACTGGAATACTCGTTCAGGACCATTCAGGGCGGTATGAAGGTAGTTCAACAGCATGGAGTCGTTAACATCGGCCGAAGCACGAATCTTGTTGAAAACTTCAAGCTTTGCCGTGTGTTCTACGTTCGTGTGTTCTTCCTTGGATTCACCCGCCGCGTTCTCCTTCATAGCCGTCTGGACTTCTTGATTGAACCGTCTTTGCAAATACTCGTGAGATTTCCCGCCTTGCAAGCATACATCTCGATGGACGTCGTCCAGCGATGTTCTCGTGTCTGGCTCGCTGATGAGCCGCAATCTTTGGGCTACAGGAATAACAGCGTGCGGCTGTACCGACAAGTGCGCTCGAGAAGTAAGCGTCCCCTTTCGGAGGACTTTATCAAGAACGTAGTAAGTTTGAGTAGTACGTTCGTCGGTACGTGTCCAATAGGGCACAGCAAACTGGAGGAGGAATCGATATATCCTTCCATCACTTCCTACCATGCCAACACGACGAACGAGTTGGTCGTCCCTGCGAAGGACCTGTACTGAGGGCTCGAATCTCAACAGCTTCGGATGCAATTCAGGCGCTGGCTTGATGTCTGCCCATGACGAATTGTTCGGCATGTACTGGCCGGGAATTTCGATGCAAGAAGACCCGCCGCCGTAGTCGCCTCCGGCGCCTTCTCTGGTGGCTGCGGCGATTCCCGCGTTGGCTGCAGTTATTGCTGCCTTCTTGGCAGCAGCAGCCGAAGAAGAGGTGGATGACTGCGTCGTCCCTGTTTCTGTTTCGGAAGCTGGTTCGCGCTCGTTCGATTTTGAAGTCCCATAGCGAGGATCACACGACCCCGGCCAAAGATCGGGGGCATCCCCAACACCGTACACTGCAAGAGAACTCGAAGATTCGATCAACGGGAGAGATTTGGGCGTTGACAAGACCTGTGTTTCGAGCGTAAGCTTCCACTTTCTAAGTCGCTTCAGGGATTCTTCCAGCCCTAGCGGGGATTTCGTTTCTGGACTCGGTGAAGCCGCGCTGGCATCTGTCGACGAGACGTAGAAATCTGCTTCGAAGGATTCCTTGTACTTGGTTTTGAAGTCTGCAGTCTTTTTTGCTCTTTCGTCTCGCCGACTAGATCCAGTGTCGGTCGTGCGGAAGAACTTGGCTGCGATCCTTCCAAGCGTTTTCCAGACGGACGCGATCACTGTGTCTTCGTCGTCGCTCTTTCCGATGCTGCCGACTTGTGTTTCCGCTCGCTCAAGCAAGGCAATAATTGTAGAAAGGAGCTCTTCCTCGTACGAAGGCCGGAACTTCACGATCAGTTCCTCGAGGATTGATTCCAGGGAGCTCCACAAGGAGGCGTGGGATCGACGGAGTAACGACATCATCTCTTCGGCTAGTGCGACCGAGTTCATATGATTGGACGATGATGCAGATGCAGATGAAGAGGAGCCCTTCGCTCGCTCAACGTCTCGCCGTTCGAGGTAGAATGCACGCAGTTGGAAATACACTGCCTGCGGGTATGCTTTGACAACTCGAGACAGCACCGCCTTCACCGCGCGTCCTTCGTGCCGATATAGACTTGTCAAGAGCTGAGGTACCCATGGAAGCCAGACCCAAGAAGGAAGCTGGGCGCCTCGGTTCTCGAATGTCTGGCACAGTACACCATGGGATGGACCATCTTTCGTTAGCATCCAGAGGCACTTTGGCAAGTGGATGCGAGACCACTCACTTGCTTCGATCTGGATTGCTTCTAGGTAGCACCCCATCGCTTGCGCAAGATACTGTGCAACCTTCTTCGCAGCTGCCGCTTTCTGGTCTTTTCCAGCTTCTTCGCTACTATTCGATGCTGCTGTCTGATCAACTTGTTTCTCTGCTGAGGCTCCAAGAGCTGAACATAGGACTCCCCAGCTGTCCCATGCCTTGGCGTGGGTCGGACATATCTGTACTGAATGACAGTATGCCTGATTGGCTTTAGACTTGCCTCCAAGTGAGGATAAAAACATGGCTTTCAGTCGGAAAAGCTCACTCTTCTGGTAAGCATCAAAAAAGGATAGATTCGTGGTGTTAATCAAATTCAATCCACCGTGTCTCTCTAGATCCGACTGCGGATTGAAGTACGCGAGAATTTGTTCGCGGAGCTTGAGAAAAGCGTCTGACACATTCATGGCTCGTTCTTCGACGGCTTTATTGAGCACTAGGAGTGTGACGTCTCGCATACCATGCTTTCTGGCTGTTTTGGCCATCCTTATTGTCGTCCATGGTCTGTCATGCAGCGTCGCCAATGTGTTGGGTTCACTCCAATGGAAGTTAGCCGTAATCGCAGCGAACATCTGCGCACGCCAGGAAAATACTTCGTCCCATACTGTCAGTGATTCCCAGTCGTTCGGCAGCCGATGACGCCATGCATTCAGCAAATTCTTTAAGTCCGGCAGCGTTCTACCACTGGAGTGATTACTGGTCTCCACCATGATCTGACCAGATTCGCGGATCTCGACAAGACGATGAAAGAAGTGAAGCAAAGACGAGTGCGAAAGACTGCCGCATGAAAGCTCAGGAAGTAGCTGCCATTTGTACAAGCAGAGCTGTGCTGTTTGAGCGTGAAGATTTTCGACGTCGCTTAACTTGCCATCTGCGACTGCGAGTAGTGTCTCGCACATCTTCACCACCGGGTCGCCGATCTCGACCGAGGCGAGAAGCGCTGTAGAAGAACAAAGAGTCCGGACCTTGCTCCAGTCGTGAGACTTCCATGCGACTTCTAGTTGGAGCCGTGGATTTTCGGACGTTTTGGCAAATTCGGAAACCACTTCAAGCTGGCACAGCTCTCTCTGAAGCTCCACCCAGCGTTCCTCCCATAGGTCCATTTCGAAGTCGGTAGCGCTGAACTCAGTTTCGGGATTGTCAACGAGCTCAACAAGTTCGCCGTACGCTTCCACTGCTTCGTTGACCATGCCGTAAATATCAAGGGACAGAGCCCGCTTGCTTTCACTGGAGGTGCACGATTCGCGAGCCAGGCTCATCAAAAGTCCATCTTCTCCTAACTGTCGATAACAGTGGCGCATTACGGACAGGGTCGTTTCGTTGAGTGTTTCTAGCTTGATAGCCTTATGCTGGTGCTCGAGAAGCGTGTTAACTTCATACCAAGAGTTGTAATTTTCCGCCAAAGATGCTAGCAAGTGGGTGTCGATAAAGGGCATGGGTCGCAACAGCGGCAATGCCCTCAAAAAGGATCGCACTGCGTTGGTTGGGCGGCTATCTTGAAGACAGCGACTTTCTCTGAGGAATTGAGAATGGAACGATCGAGACAGCAATGTCTCGACAGAGGAAACGAGTCGCAGTTTGATTCGATCATCGCCAACTTGCTCCCATGCGGTTGGGAGAAGTTTTTCGAATATTCTCTGGCACACGGTAAGATCGCCATGCGCAAGGGTCCGAAGCGCGGAGATACACTCGTGGTCTCTGCTGGTTATCGAGGCCAGCATAGTATCAACGAAGAGTACGATCCAGAATCGACCGCTCAGTCCCTCCAAATCGCTTCGCAAAAGTCGCCACAGGAGCTGGGGAACCGGAAGCCCTGGACGATTGGGATCGTTGAGATCATTTCTCAGATAGACCTGTAAGAGGCAAGACCGAAGTCCTTCGTTTGCATTCAAGAGGCACGCAACAAGAGACCGCTTCAGTATTTGGTCATCACCAGCCTGGGCCATGTTCGAAGACGTATGCAAACGTAAAATAGAGTGCCCGACGAGATCAGCGAGAGGCTGAGCAGCTGCATCGTCAGGCAGGCCACTATAGTCAAAGCATGCGATTTTCCATAGAAAGCTGTTTCTTTCTTTTCCCGTCACTGGAGAACCCATATCGGTCGCCGAAAGCCATCTTCCGACGACACGGACAGCGATCATCAAGAGCTGCACGTTGTCGCTGGTGTCAATGATGTTTCCGAGTATCTGGAACAAGATCTTTCTGCTCTGGGTAAACACATACGGAATGTCACTCAATTCGAAGATACCCAAAATGAGGACTAGGTTTCGCAGCGTTGTGCTTAATGCAGGCGTGTCTTTCATCGTTCGGCTCTTGCCAGGTACAGGTCTCGAAGTATCCCCTACATCACGCAAACATGCCTCTTCTAGTATTCCGACTGTAGGCGTGTGATACGACATCGAAGGTTCCTGCGACGAACCCTTCCGCTGCTTCGCTGCAGCGTCCAGCAGATGGGCTTTCGTGAGTGCACTCGCTAGGGCAAGCATAGAGGTAGCGTATCGGTTCAAGGTTTCTTTACGTCGTCGACACATTTCCCCAATGAGCTCAAGACTAAAGGCAGCAAAGACAAGAATCGAAGAGCTGTCCTCGGAGGAGCTCGCAGGCTTTTCCCGGCCTCCAGAGCCTCCCTGGCGGCCTGCACCTGTCGAGCGGACCGCAGCACTGTTCCGTTGGTCGTGGGTGGCATCGACGATTATCCTCTCGAGCGACACATTGATCAAAGATGCCAAGGATGGTAGGTCATCCGTCTCAAGAATAAACTTTCGAAGCGCTTCGCGAAGAGAGAGGTCGTCCCGAGAACAAGTGAAACAACCAGTCAAGATCCCCTTCACAAGAGAAGGCTTTACCGAAAAGAATTCGTATCGTTCCGCTTTCAACAAAACGGTCAAGATATCCAAGCAAGAGAATAGCAAGCCAGGTGCTGGTCGGTCTCTAGTTGCTACCTTCTCAAACGGTTGCGGACGAATGGTGCCGTCCCATAAAATGACGACACGTCGGAAAAGCTCCGTCACTCTCTGATCGAGAAGCGGGGCTCCCGTTTCAACTTTCGGGCTTCTACTGTCTGGAGGCTCCGCCATCAAAATCTTCAGTCGAACAAGAAAATTTGCGACGGTGTCGCCGTTCTCGCTCGTGAAAATTGCTGGAGACTTTCCACCCTGTTGCCGTTCCCACGTAAGGAGCAGCTCTACCAGATCAACCGAGAGCAATCTGTTCTCTGGCGGACAGTTAGGAGGAAGTCCAAGACGATTCAGTGAACTGAGCATGTATCGCACAAAACGGTGGCGGTCAGAGTAAAAAACATCGGGGCTCCGCACAATGGTTTGACAAATGTGCGCAAGCTGCGGAACTGAATTGCCGTCTTCGAGCATCATTTCACTGGCTTGCTCAACAACCTTTCGGAAGTCTGTATCGCCCAGTCTTTTTGGAAGAGAGGGAATAAGTAAATCCAAAGCATTTCGCACGAGTTCTTTGCCTTCCTGTTGATGCGACCGAAGTAAAGCAATGCTAACCTGGAGAATTATCTTTGACGGTGTTTCGAAGGCTGAGATGAATCGACAAACGACGACATACGCCCAACTCTTGCAAGGAGTGTCTTCACTCTTCAGTAGTCCCCAACAAAATCTAACCATGTCCTTCCTGAAGGGTGCAACATCTTCGGGGGCGTTCACGAGAAATAAATCCGACAGTCTGAGCAGCTCGACCTTCAGCCTGTCCCCGCAGCTAATTGGGTTGCCACTATGGAAAAGAACTTCTTTCACAAATTTTTCGAGTATAGACCCGTCAATTAAGTGGGCAGCGCCCTTGCTCTGCGTAGCTGTGATGGCTTCGGACTTTTCCTCCCCCGCTGAATAACTCAAAGCTCCAGGTGCACCCTCACCCTTCATTGTGCTGTAAGACGCCTCGACCATCGGGAAAATGAGCAGCTGGATACTCAGTACCTTCGTCTCTTCGTTGCTATCGCCACCTAACAACGCAAAAAATCGTTGCATCACTTGCCTTTTCTGGGCAAAGGTTAGGACGTGCGATACCATTTCTGCCAGAAAGCTGCTGACAAACGCAAAATCTGTCGTGGATGGTTGCAAAAAGACACGAATAAGCTCAAACAGAATGTCAAGGTCCTCGTTCGGGAATGATTTGGCATAGCTCATCAGAAAAGTGGCAAGCATCTTCGACTCCTCGTGAAACCGTGGAGAAACGATATCGTTGTGCTGTAGGCGTAAGAACCGCCCCTTGCTCCGCCATAGCCAACGGAACGCCCTTACGATATCATTATGATCTCGGAAGTAGCTTGCGTTACTAGCCAAGAGTGCCTGTACCAGGCGGAAACCTTGGTGCTGCAGCTCTAAAGACTCTACTGTCATCGGTCGGGCGGTACCTTCCGTAGGCTGGGTAGCCGGTGGGCCGATTCCGTGAATCGAAATAGCGCTTCTGCTCGAGCCAGCATTAGAAGGATTTTTCTCGGATCGAATTATGGCCAGCGGTCGCTCAAAGCACACATTGAGGAGCATCACAGAGCACTGTTTGTTGCCTAGATAAGTCCTGAGAGCCTCACTTTCATCGAACTGTACGATATTCAGCAGCAACTCGCTGTACATCGGAGTTTTAAGTCGCTGAAAGAAAAAGCTGACCGTGTGCTGTGGGTGCTTGTTCAAATAACGGACTAGGGGCTTCCGATACGGCGAAAGCAAGAAGCGAGCCTTGAAGGCAGGTAACGACGCTTCCAGTTTGATGCAAGTCTTGACCAGAGGTTCAACAAAATGTGAAGCATGAGGCAACAGAGCAAATATGTCGACAATAGCAGCTGCAACCAGAGGCTCATCTCCCTCTTTCCATATCTTCTGCGAAACGATTCGCCCCGGGTCCGTCCACTTTGTGAGGTGATCGAGCAGCTTTTCACCTAGAGTCTTGTTGAACCAGGAGCTCAGCAGAGACAATAGCCGCGAAAGACCACGTAGGAGTGGGACAGAAAGTCTCGTATAATCCCTAAGATTGAGCAAAACGGGTCTGATGCAAGTCTGAAGGAGCTCTTTCGGTAGACGTGACTGAGATTTGGTTCCTTCTGCTTCGCTACTTTCTTTTGCGACTACACTGAGAGTGAGCACATCTCGTAGAGCGTTATGAGCTGCTACTACAGACTTCAATGGAGTCGAAACAAGAGATCGGAAAAGTAGGCTGATCACGTGCGGTCTGATGTTACCGATCGGGGACGCGGTCTCAGCATCAAAGAATTCATCTGAATATCCTCTGATTACAGCATGGAGAAGCGAGATCGACGACACGCGCAACTGGACACCAGCTGGGAGCTCTTGTGGTACCACGACTTTCGAATCGTCGACTTCTAGAACGCACTCCCGACGGTAGAACAACGCCGAGGCATGAGTGGGGTAAGACGACGAGTCGGACTCGCCTGTGACGTACTGGCTCTGCGAGGAGACAGTGTAGCCATTCTTGTCTACAACGAAATCCTTTAATGAGGGATCCGACATTTCCCCGTCAGCAACTGACGACATCTTTAGGAGCTCAGAGAGGAACGCAAGCAGGTGTTGATCGGACAAGGGGAAAACATCAGGAGTTTCCTGAATGATGACAGCAAGGCCCTCCACGACACCAACCTGCTGAGGCAGCGGAAGCAGTTTCAGCGACCGCGAAAAAAGAACGCGCCGAATTAAAGAAAGATGACTCGTTACAAATTCCTTTGGGTCTGGAGACGAAGGGGGGATCACATATTTCATGAATAGAAACCTAGCAGCAAACCTGTGAAAGTGAAAAGAGTCAGACGTTGATACCGTGGTACCGGAAACCATTATTGTCAATGGCCACAGTCGCAACAACTTACCTAACGATCTGCTGGGCAGAAGCCATTTCAAAGAGGGCCATACGAACTACGTCGTCGATTGGACGGACCAAAGACGGCTTCGTCTCTTCAGGCTGGGCAACCGGCGAGTCAAGCTTGGCGGCCAACGACTCGTCGACCTTCATGGCCGACGCGTCTTTGGGCTTGGTCGTCGACACGCCCTCAGGCTTGGCGACCGACGACTCTTGAGGTGGCTTGGTCGCCGACGCGTCTCCCTTATCCGCATCAGAGGCTAGGACGTCCCACACAATACTGTCCCCTGGACCATTGGGCCGCCAGGGGACACCATACAGTCCGCTGCAAACCCGAATGAAGAATCGCAAAGCACCGAGCGAGGCATTCGATAGCTCACGTGGTACAATCTTAACCGATAGCAGCGCTGCGTTTATCAGCATCGCCTCAAACTTTCGAGCCCATTCGCCTCCGAGTTCGCCGATTAATAGACAAATAGTGTCTTGGATTCCTGCTTGCCTATCCCATGACGTGGACGTGCTTCTTTCGCAAAGAGAGCGGAGCAAACTGTCTGAAAAAGACATGCGAGCGAAAGTGACGCCATCTTTCTCATCTCCTGCTTCAGGCATTTGCAATATATGCTCCAAGAAACGAATCCCAACGATCGTAGAGCCAGAAGACGGATCTGAAATGAAAAGGACAAGGGCATCGCTAAGAATAATTGGATCGATTCGCATCGCGAAACTCTTTAGACTTGTCACAGCTTTTTCTTTGATCGAGTCGATCATGGAGGCATGCATCAGCGCCAATGCGATTGCCTTCGACTGCTGGCTTACATCACCATTTGATTTTCCGTTAGGCGTACCCGTCTCCGGTTTCGACTCGTCCCCAATAAGTGCGCGTACCAGAGTTGTATTGTCCAGGGTCTGGACCACTGCAGTTTGGACAACCCTCAGGCTAGCGTTTGCTTCTTGATTCTTTGTCGCTTCCATGACATCATTCCGATAGAAAGAGAAGTCGATGTTCTCGATCGGAGATGTCAGCAATCTTGAGCTATCAGCCCAGGGAATCCTCTCCATTTCCTTCAGAGGCTCCACATCGCTTGATTCAGATCCATTCTTAACGTCAACCGACTGAGCGCAGGCGATACGCTTTAGCATCTCCAAAGCACGATCAAGAGGCAAAGTTATTTTGTAATCTCGTCCAGGCGCTTCCACGGATCTAACATTTTCTTGGCTATCCAACTCTGACGAACTGATCCACGAGTATGCGATTTGTAGTTCCCGTTCCGGATCCGCACTGTGCTCGTTCGGATCACAAAGAAGCAACGGGTTGCGAAGAAACTGCCTGTTCTTTCCACCGAGCTTCCCTAGCAAACGGAGTGTCAACAGACCGTAGGGGTACGGAGCAGGCCGTAGATGATGCGACAGCGCCTGCATTAGCGAAGCGAAAAGCTCTGTTTGCTTCGACATCTCTGGATACAAGAACAGGGGATTGAGATTGTCGACCCAGAACTCCAGTGTTCGAAGGCTTTACGAGAGAAGACAAAAAGTGTGAGATCAATGCACGGTAACACAAAGGGAAGATCCACGCACAAAAGAGCTCACCCAAGGTTGACGAGATCACCAGTGCTAGATTCCAGTGCAGGAATGATCACCCTCAGGAGCAAATTCATATGAGGAAGAAGCGAAGATAATCGGGCAGGAATCGTCAAGCACAGCTCGATCGCAGTGTGACGAAGCACGTCATCCTCAGACGCGCAAATCACCCGATAGAGTCCGTTCAAGACGGTAGGAATTAGTGGGAGCAGCTCTTTATAGGACTCTTCAAACTTCCCGGCAGATATCGAGCGAAAGAGGTACCGAAGAAGCATGCAATAGTTATCCGGCCACGAATAAGTATTCTCCATCGAAGATCGGAGGCAAACAACGACGATTTTGCGAAGCTTACGACGGACCACTCCAGCTTCGTTCTCGGGAAAAGCCGACAGTGACTTTAGTACGCGCTCAAAGAGTTGCAAGAGCGTTGCGCTCCTTTGCTTCTGCCGCTCTTCACTTTCCAAAGGAAACTGGGCCGAGAGCTTAACCCCTTGCTCTACCAGCTCTCTTCCACATACATTACCACCCGGCAACTGTTCCACAAAGACCACCCCCTTTGGCCGCGGGAACGCAAGAAGATCCATCCTATCGATCAGATAATTCAATAGAAGATTACAAAACTCAAAGCTTGTCGACGGATTGGAGCTCAGAAGATGCCTCGGCACAATCATCAGCATCGGGTCGTCAACTATCGCATCGACTAGTAGGTCAATCCGCTTACCCAAGGTCCGTCTTAGGTTGTACCCGTCCAACGTCGTGAATGCAGCAGCAAAATACGTAAGCGAATCTCGATGCTGTTCAGTCAGAGACTTTTCACCCGTGGACCACCCTGCCGGTTGACCAGTCGACCCCTTCTCTTTCAAATATTTCAAGGCAGGAAAGGCTGCTAGGATATATTTATCAACGATCGCAACCTCGGTTGTCGTCAGCTTGAGCATCGCCGACGAAACTTCTTCGTTTGATCCTGATGGGGGCATTAGCTGCTCTCGCGTCTTGTCCTTGTCTCGTTGGTTGCGATAATTGTTCAGGTAGTATATTACTGTCTTGTGACCAACAATTATAGCTCGGATCATGCTTTGCAAGTCTCGAACCGTGTCTGGCTGGGCATGTGAGAATGATGCGTTAGCATCAGACTGCCGGGAAGCGGGACCCGTTCTCTCAGCTTCTCGAGCAGCTTCCATTCGCATCACTTCCGGAAAGTATTCATTCAAGGAGGTGAGCTTATCCACCAGTGTTTTTAAAGTTCGAACAAGCATATCCCTGCCAAATTGAGCGTTTGAGTCCTTATTGTGGTAGATGATGTCAACCACGCTCAATAAGGTCCGAACTGCAGTGTATTGCGTCGACATGGGTAAGGTCAGTGAATCATGCAAGACACGCGAGAACATGCCAACCACCCGAGACATTTGCGGCATGCTCAAGATGGAGCGAACGTGCTGAACCAAATCCGACAGCGTCGTGTATCCCAAAGGTCTCAGTAGAGTCTGATCCGAAAAGCGGTGGTGTGAACCCATCAAGACCCGCTCGTCGAGCAAAGCATCGACATGACGAAAGAATCCATTCTTGAAGTCACTATTCAACAAATGGCGCGTAGCGACCAATAGCTCCTTGCGAGTACCAATGGACTCTCGAGGGCAAGTTGACATGAGAGCAACCACATTGCTGGCGAGTCGATCTTCATAGGGCTTAAGCTCGGCCGAAAAGCTCCTAAGCAGGTAGGTCAAGAACGACAAAGTCTTGGCTTGAGCAGCTACAAGCTCGCGTGTCCTAGAGAAATACAGACGCTTGATGCCACTGTCCAAATTTTGTTGATTCGGTGGAGTCAGCGACTGGATTGGCGGCGCACGAAGAGCCATGGCCTCCATCATGACATTGATAAGGACAGGAATGTTGTTCTTGAGGAACTTGGGGTACAGCTGAAACATAAGCATAACAATCAAAGGACACTCTGTCAAGACCCGAAACGAAACATTCGATCGTAACGCCAATCTTGGAATAGGCGTACCAGCCACAGGAGGACTTGCCCCTGTCGAGTCTACCGACATGGCAGCCGACGGCGTGGCAGCGGATGGACTGTCCTTTTTGGCATCTTCTTCAGCCTCATTTTTCTTTTCAGCAGACGCAGGAGCAGTCGCAGGAGTTACATCTGTCATGATAACATCCTTGTCGGTCGATCTCTCTTTTTTCTTTGCTGGATCGTTTGACGAAGACTCGGGCTTGACAGCATCCGCCTTGGAGGATCCCAAAGCCTTAGTCGCAGCCGGAAAGGTAAAGTTACGCTGAATGGCTGCCGGGAGATTTCTGTAAGTGCTGTTAACAAAATCCAAGTATGGTTGGACGTAATCCGGTGGTAGAGTTCGATAGACCTTGTACAGATCAAAGATGATCCGCGAAGCAAGCAGCGCGTTCTCCTCGTAGTCCCTGTTGAGGACGTCAATGGCTAAGGCCACCAGGTGAGGTGCATGAGGTCGAAGATACTCGTTGCTCGGCATCTTGCTAATGATATCCAGGACCAAGTTACGGAACTTGTGCTCCACTGAGTTCGTATCAGGACTGGGACGAGTGCGATGCGCTAGAACCGACGAGAAAGCCGGAAGGAGCGCCGAAAGCATGAGGGGGAACTCCACCGTATGGACAATCTCAATGTTTTCTCTCAATTCGATCGCAGCTAAATGCGCATCTTTCAGATCTGCACCCAGCAGACGCTTTCGTACAGGCTCCCAGTTCATACTCCCCGATAGAACGGGAGCCGAAGGGGCCGCCGTTACGCTCATGCTCATGGTTACCAGTACCAGCAGCAAGATCTTTTGTGTGGGGCCGGGGACGCCTTGGGTGCACACCACGGTTGCGGTTGGCTGCAGTTTTTGCTTTTATGTAAAAATGTCAATATTTTCCGTTGGTATCGTATTTATGAAATGTTACATAATGCAACGTGTAAAGTGTAAGGTGGTGATGATGAGTGTCGGGAATCCGAGTGGAGTCCCGGGAAAGAGTCACGTTTGCTCCAACTTCGATGAAACGGTTCCACGATCTGCAACAGTTTCATTCGCATTGGACTCGTTGAGTGATGGAGTATCCTCAATCCAGTTCACTCCTCCCTCCACGATTAGTCCCCAAGTAGAATCCTGTAGCCTTGGCTAGAACAGCCACGAAACAGAGATCGTAGATTAGTAATCTAAAGCTCACTTATTTTGTTTACTTTAGTTTTCAATCTACTAGTCCTCCATTCTTAGTCTACGATTCATCATGGTGATCATTTGTCCCACTCTTTGTATCTCTGGATGCGCCCAGGGATCCTCTGAGCTTTCTTACCGGCAAGTTGCCGCTCGTGACTATCGAGTCCCAGAGGGGATCGACCGTCATTCCGTCATGGTAGCAAATCAAGGTTTGGGAGATGTCCCTCTTCTCGGCGCAGTCCTTGACTGCAGCCTAGAGGCTACTCCTCCCGACCTTACCAAAGTCTCTTCGGATCCTGACATGGATCCCAAGGAAGAGCCCTTTATCCAAATTGGGAAGCGCGATTCGCTTCCTCGAAGCCACGGTTGCCCGGTGGTTACTGCGTCGCCGAGCCGTCGCCAATCCCACTTCGCGACGATGCCCTACAAGGTATCTGGCTCCCGCAGACAGCACAGTACCAAGAAGGTAGCTGTTAAGGCGGCGTCTCACGGTCCCCGATACCGTCTTGCTCGTACTGGCTCTCAGGAGCGTACCAGCACTCTCAACCCAGTCCGCAGTTACTTTCACGTTGAC
>Ga0307978_1001856_pt1 | contig 15325 bp, 7 predicted proteins | sample OrgLakmetage1056_FD_203151 | JGI IMG/M metagenome (GOLD analysis project Ga0307978, IMG submission 203151) | Saline water microbial communities from Organic Lake, Antarctica - #1056 | ecosystem: Environmental > Aquatic > Non-marine Saline and Alkaline > Saline | place: Antarctica: Organic Lake...
GTTTCAACTTTTTAAAGTACTAAAGAATAGGTCTTACAGAATACCAGTTGAGATAGAAATTACAGGTAGGCAGAACTAGTAGTTTAACACACTACTCTCTAACCAGATGTATCTACCACAACGCTCGCATTGAGCGTAAACTCGCTCATGTCGTGACTGCTAATGACACGCAATGCACGTTGTCGCTCTTTGCGATCCTTCAAAACTGTGATAATGTCACGGACACGCATGCCGCTCACGGGAAGCTCATCTATCGCAATCAAAATGTCCGATGGAAAGATCCAGCCACCTAGTGGACTATCCGGCGCAACGTCGCTCACCATGGCATGCCCACGATACTCGACAAAGGTGACTCCAATCCGACCCGGTGGAGCCGAAACCACGCGATGGTACGGCTCATGCTCTTCTCCTTCCTCTCTGCCGTCGGCAATAAAACCAAAGTCTTGTGTGAGTCCAGCCCCTGGAGAATCCATGGCAGCTGCCATGCTACCAACGTCAGAGCCGCCACCATCAGCAAGCGTCACAGTCTTGCGGCGCGTTAATAGTCCACCCAAGGCTCCCCCCAACGCACTCATGAGACCGGCCGGTGGCTGGCCCACTGACGACATGCCGTCCGCCATTTCGTCGTACGAGAGTCCCGGTATGATTTGTGGGCGTGTCTCAAACTCGTCTGGAAAGCTCTTGGCTGTAGAAATACCGACAGCTCCGTTGCTCATAAGAGTCGTTGTGGCACTGTGCGTGACACTGGCGGCGCCAACTCGGGAGCGCGCCGACGTTGTTTCCAAGTGGCGGCGAACATCAAATGGAGCTCGGGGTCCGATACTCTCCACTCCGACAGCCATGTCGTACGAGGTGCGACGATGCGCACGAGTCTGAACATCGACACGGATATCTTGTCTTCTCAAAAGAAGGGGAAGAACATGCATGGCGAATCCATCCCGCACCTGGTGGTCGAGACTAGATATTGTTAATGGCGGAATGTGCTCTGGATCAGCTCCACCCAGTACCTGATCAATCCACGAGAGGAGAGACTCATGCAGAGCATTGTCTACTGTCCATTGCTCCAGCACGGTCGCGACAATTGGTGACCGTAATCCATGGTCTGGTGGGGGAGGCAGAGGCGGAGCAAGTTCTGCCCAGTCCGTCACAAAGTTTTCGCCATCTAGCATACGAACATTTACGAGTCGTTCGTCTTGACTACCCAAACTGCCGTCCTTGCTCTTCTCGTCGACGAGAGAAGCAACTTGCACAATGGGTGCTTCTTCCGGAACAGACTCTGCCTGGTCAGATGATTTGAGTTCACCATGAAGCTTTCGAATCCTTTTGTTGGCCTCGTCGAGTGCACTGCGAAGGGAGGGTTGATCCATATTATTTTTCAATTCTCCAGGAGCTTCGTCAGCAAATAAAAAGGGTTCGTCGAGGAAACCGCTCACCCCTTCTGCCCCGTGGATTGGACTCGCATTCTCGAAAGAGCGGTCAATCACGCCGTCTTCAGCGTCCGATTCGTCATCGTCATTTGTTTCGTCCAATATAGAGCGATTCGGTGACTTGAAAGACACCGACTGGGCCGCAACCGTCAGGCGGCCAATTTCCGCCCGACACTTAGCAAGCTCCTCATTCAGCCTTCCAGCCTGCTCTGACTTCTCTTTAGCTTCCATCTGGGCTGAATGGAGCATTGCTCTCGTTGTAAGTAAAGCAATGCTCTCAGAGGCAGCTTCCCCAGCTGTCTGAATCTTGCTGCCGCCTTCTGTCGGGCCGCTCGAAACCTCTGATACGGTAGCGTCGTCGTCCTTCTTTGTTATTGAACGGCCAATAGAGGCCAGCCACGAAGAGGCAGACTGCGACGCCCGAGTCATCTCAAGTGTGTACTCGTGAGCACGCAAGAGCTCGTCAAGTACTAGAATTCGGTCGGTGTGGTCACTCTCTTTGCTCTGCTTCTCCTTGCTCAAGTCTCGTAGATCGTCCACAACGCTAGAAACATCCAACGCTCCAAGCTCACGAGTCGCTGCATCCTTGGCTGTTTCGTCGAGGCCCTCGATCGTAGACTCTTCTTGATGCCAAGAGATTCCTCGTTCAACAAGACATGAGAGGATATCCAGCGCATCTGCACGCTCAATCTCGATCCTTTGTGCGACTTTCGATTCCATGGCTGTGTCACTCATGATACGCACGCGGTTCGAGCTCTTGAGAGGCGAACCTGGCCCGGTATAGATTGCAGATGGTCGCACCCGGTTACGATCACGCGCATGTGGTGCCGGCCGAAACGCAGAAGCCTGTGATGAGCCAGCAACATCCCAGCTCTTGCTGTTACGGAGTACCGACTGGACATTACTCCGTTCCCTTTTTTCCATCCATCGCTGACTGTGTTCAATCGACTGTCGCATTTCACGTGCCTCAATATCTGGTAGCGTAAACTCGTACTGTTCGTCCATAGAAGTGTCGTACGCGTCGAGAGATAGACAAGAGCGGGCGATCTGGAATGGAATTTTCTGTTTGGAAAGTGTCTCCTCCTTTGCAGTCTCATCCTCCGGGATTTTCCCAAAAGCACGCTGCTTATCTCGTTGTTTGCCGTTAGGCGAAGTGTCTTTATTCCATATCGAAAACCGAGGTGACAGGGTATATCTATTTGCGTCAGCAGCGCTGGCGGCGGTGTACGCTGACGATCCAGGAGATCTCAACAAGAATGATTGCGGTGTAGCGACAGCAGCTGCATCGTCCGAGGTTCGAGGAGTTCGAGGCGTTCTCGGGGATTGCCGAGTACGATCCCACCGAGAGATTGGTGAAAGAGGGGCGGCCCGAGGTGTATTTGGTGCCGACTGGGAGCTTCGTTGGTTCCCTCCTCCTCCTTTGAAAGAGCCAATGCGACGAATAGCCATGGAAAGCATTCCAGTTGCCTTTCCTTCGGGGGCTGACTCCTTGTCTTTTGCTGGCTCGGGTTTTGCTGGTATAGAAACTTCGCTGTCTGCTACCTTCTTTTCTTCTTCGACTCGTTCTTTCCTTATCTTGTTTTCGTCCTTTTTTTTACTCATTTCCAGAATTGGCAAAGATATGCTCTCGTCTTGCCACAGCGGCTTGGCATAATCTTCGTTCGGTAGAATGGGGCTGCCAAAGGTATCGTTGCCTTCGTCGTCGTCGTCGTCATCCTTGCTGGATCCCATGTCCTCCAGGTCTTTCATTCTCTGGCTAGTTTCCATACCCACAATGGTTCCCATTTCCGAAGCAGTCGAAAAGACATCCGAAGCGCCGTCCTCCCCAGTGGGTCGCTCCTTTCTTCGAAACAGCAGTTCCTTGCCAAAGGCTGTCTGTGCCGGAGTCGCTTCTTCCTCCCATACAGGGTCTGAGTTTGCTTCCAGTTCTTCCTCTTCCTTATCGTGGTCCAACTTTGCTTCTTCCGATAGAATCATCGTTTGCGTTACTTCTCCTTGGTCGTCATCCCCCGCAGTATCGTGGTCGTGGTCGTGGTCGTCGTCGGACGACTCCACCTTGCCAGTAAAGGCAGGGGGAGACGGCGGTATTTCTTGTTCGGGTGCAACGAAAGAGTCGTTTTCCACCTTGCTGCCCAAATCTTTGCTGCGCGTTTTAGTCATGGCCGTGTCACTGTAAGACCCAGCATCGGCGACTGTCGAAATGTTGCGGACCGCAGGCAAGGGCCTCCGCGGCAGTTTGGGCGGTGATTCCGGGCCCAAGGGAGGACTACTATGGTGGACAACAGCAGGTTTGGTCGATGCGAAAAAGGAAGGAGGTTGATGTGGCGGTGAGGAACAAGACTCTGGTGTTCCGTCTCGTTTCGGTTGTTCGTGTTGTTGCTTTCGAGTAGGGGTTTCGACTACTCTTGCAAGGGTAACTCGTTCAACTTTTGAAGCAGCAGCGGCAACAGCTGCAGCAGAGAAATTGTTTCGAACTTGCGTCGAAGCTTCGGAAAAGGCGCCTTCGCTGGCCGTATCCATCATGCTGTGCGAGACGGGTGTATCCGTGTCAAACAAGGACAGATTGTTCTGCACGGCAGTGGAAGCTTCGGAGGAGCTCGAATCGCTCGCCTTATCATCGTGATTGCCGCCGCCACCTACACGAAAGGTACCATTCGATCCAGAATCCGTAAAGCCAGGAAAGAGAAGCTTTTTCACAAGTCCCTCGCCCTTGTTTGTGTTGGAGTCCGCCATATGGTGCGCGAGTCGTGTAATTATGTGCGGTCGGCACGAAGTTTCGAATCTCTGGATTATGCAGAGGGTAAATAGACTTCACTGGGACTATAAGACGTACTTAGAGACAGTTAGAGGTACAGAGCCTTTCCGGTATCCTTCTCACCCAAGATAAACGCAAGATCGTTGCAATGGGCGATGGCAATGGACAATATGGACGCACACGACGGCTCACAAGGCAGATTTGGCACATAGCAAGCACGGTCGTTCTTGCACACGCTGTCGGTTTCCCGCCAGAATTTCGTTTCGCGCCTTTCGCTTTTCTTCCGTTGCGCCTGCCAAAGTCGTATGTAAAATACGTGCGAAGCCGTACCGTAGCCATTCCTAAATGTGTGGCGCCCGTTTGAAAAGCTAGGTTTACAGACAGTTGGTTTGAGGCGGTAATAATGCTTATCATACAGTAGTCTAGTTTAGAAACAATCTCTATGCAGTGATCGTGTCTCTAGACACTCGTTTGGATTTCGAAGACGATTCCGTCCGTCTTTACTCCCGAAAGCGAGTGGCGCTTCATCATGAGACGACGAAAGTGACAAAGCGTCATCAAAACACTCCGGCACTGGACGTCGTTGTAACCCAAGGGCTGCAGAATCCGGTAGGCTTGAGACTGTGCCAAGACCAACGGCGACGAGGTTTCACCGGTAACACATGTTCGGTTGCGCAACGCCGCATTCAAGGCCGTGACCGACTGGTCGATTTGTTCCAACGATACTTGCAGTTTGACAACGCGCGGGCCATTGTCGTACTCCGCGGCCGTGACGGGTCGAATGAGATTGTTGTGTGACACACCAAGACTTCCACCTCCACCAATACGCGTTGTGCCAAGCAGCAATCCCGACGAACCAAGAGGTGGGATGGCGATTCCGGAAAAGGAGGCGCGCTTGACAGTCGCCTGTGCGGCCTGGGCATAAAACAGAGACGAAGAACGCTCTTCCTGTTGACTGACTGGGTACGAGAGGCGGGTTCGTTCGAGTCTAGGGACGGCCTTGGACTGTTGTGGATATACTGGTGAAGACAAAGGAGACGCTGGTGCTGTAGGGACAGCTGAGGAGGGCGAAATATTTCCATCAAACGGTGTGTTTTCGTCAATAGTGGGCGTGGACGGAATCTTTTTCTTGGGATACGGCGTCTTTCGAAAGACACGCTTGGATCGTCGGCTGCTGCGAGCACTGGGAGTAGACACGTTAGGACTGGGCGTCGTCGGCATCAAGGGCGACGAAATCGTTTTCTTAGCCGAGGAACTCTGGACCGGTGTGGTACGGTGACTTTTTCCACCACGTCGTTCATTCGGAACCACGCGAAAGCCATTCGGCGACTCGTCGTCCAAGTCGATTCTATATCGATCAAGGACGGGTGTCTCGTCCGAAGCAACACTCTCGTGATCACCCCCACCGCCCCCTTCGAAAACAGTATCGAGTTGCCCGACAGTTTCGTTCAGAAAGGCGACTGTGTCCATGGTGAGATTCGTGGGCGTCGGCGAAAGTAAGCCGAGATCAACATCAATGTGACTGAACCGTGGTTGAGGATTATTGGAGGAGGAGGATGCTGCCAATGGCGAAGTCATGGAGCGCGTCTGTCGGTGTCGCATAAACTCGTCGAGCGTCTTGCAATTCTTGTCAGGTTGCTGCTGCTGCTGGATATGGATGCGATCGTTGGCCACCACGGTTGGGCAATACATGGCCGAGTCGTCACAAGTTTCTCCATCATTTTCAAAATCGTCGTCATTGTTTCCCAATGGTTTATAGGTTGTCGCCATTGACTGGCGTGAGAGTCTGGGTCTTCGACCCTCAGCCACCACTGTTGGAACGGTGGCGATTGTCTGGTCCTCTTCGTCCGAGCTGTTTTCGCTGTTGCTATTGCTCGTGGTCAAGGACGCTTCATCATCCGCATCATGATTGTCTACCGCGTGACGAGACAAGTGTTGGGTAGATCGAATAGCCTCAGAAATTGTTGGCGGCGAAGGAGGAGACTGCAGCGAGGATTCTCGCTCCAAAATCGAAAGAGTGCTGGCCGACAAGCGCAAATCCTTCATGTTTGGCGTTTCGGGTGTTGTTTTCCGTGATTCTTTGGTGTAGGTTGTTGTCGTTTCGGTAGGAGACAAAAATGCCGTTGATCCGGGCGTGGTCGCGTCGGTTTCGTAATCCGTCTCCACTACCGCATCCAAGGGTCGTCGGCCGGCCTGCCAGTACTGGATCGGTGTCGGCGCAGGGTCGTGTAAGGCAGTGTCAACTGCTTCATCACTATAACTGGTTCTGCTATTTGTCGCCGGATCATCTTGGAGTGCCACCAACTCTTCCAAACGACCAATCTGACGGAGCTGCAGCTCTTGCAGCGACTTGAGAATCTGCGCCAGTTCCGCAATGGTCATTACTACTGGACAATGATTCCAGTGCTCTTGTTCTAGCACGGCATTAATAGTAGTAGTACCGGTACGGCTAGGCAAAAGAGAGTCCGTAGTGGTCGATAAGAGCAAATGGTGTTGCACGGTTCGCAGCCGATCCTCTTGTTCGTACAGAAAGGCGTGATTGTCCGCGGCTACTTGTTCTGTATGAGGAATAGGAGAGTGGGATCATTGACATTAGCGAGGATGCAGAGAACTTTAATAAACTGCAGTATACCGCTCTCTCTATCTCTCTACTAGTGCTGGCGTACCGTAGAGTACATACTGTAGACTACTGTACTACATACCTCGTGATAGTGCAGTGTCGTTGGAGTTGAATGGCACCAACGTGCTCTCGTCCAAGTCACGAGCGAATGCGGCCAGCTTGGCTTGCAAGGATGCCATAATGAGTGTGTGTGTGTGCGTTTGTGCAACTAGTGCAAGTACAGTAGTGTAATGGTGTGCTGTACTGGTACGACGGTACCGGTAGAGAGAGAAGAGGGGTCGGAATCGTTAATTACAGATTACAGAGCGCCCATTGCCATTGTGTCGAAGATTTCTGTTTGAAAAAACAAATGATGGAACGTTCTCTTAAGTAAAAACCATGTACCACGTAAAGTGACGTGTCTGTCGTTTGTCGCTGGTTTGGGACGAAGCGATCTTTTTTCCTGAGAATTTTCACGGTTCTGGTGCTTTTTGCGAGCTTTATTGTTGGCGGCCATTGCATTTGGAGCACCAAAAGTCATTCCAAAAAGGCAAGCAGAACTAGTGTCACAGAGCCCTACTTCCTTCCATATACTGTAAACAGGTACCATCGGTAAGAAGAGGCGTGCACCATGGCGCGTGAGAAAGGGCTTGGAAGAGTTGAAAAAACCGCCTGGATTCATTCGAACGCGTGTAGCGAGAGGTCTACGCTGGCGTTGTCGCGTATAGCGTGTGGCGTGCACTGCAGCCCGCTTCGTACTTTGTACTATATCCTTTGCATCTCGAGGCAATGCCAACGACACATTCCTCTCACTCACTCTCTTCTCCAGCTTGTAGTAGATATCTCTTTCAGAATGTCCACCTTTCAGGAACGTCTCAAGACGCTCATTGGACAACGCGGCTACGAACCCAGCATGCGTCGGAGTCTTCAGTCCGTCGTCCTCCAGGAGGCCAAGCGGTGCGTCGCGCCGCGCTTCTCCAGCTTGAGACCGTTCCAAAGGAAAGTTGCCTTTATGGGTAAGAATGGCGTGCAAGGAAGGGCTAGGAAGAGCGTAGCGAATGGTCTACGCTGACGTCAGCGCTTGTAGCGTGCGCCGCACCCGCTTCGTACTATATCCTTTGCATTTCAAGGCAATGCCACCGACACACTACTCACACTCGTCACACTCACTTCTCCAGACCAAGCACATGCCCTTGTTGAAACGCTGGACTTCCTCTTTGATCACCAGAAGCATGAGATTCTCTGGCGGACCGCGACCAGCAAGGAGCAGTTGTTGCCAGACTTTGCCTGGAAGCGTTTGAAGCTCATGGACAAGGAATTGCAGGGGTTGGCTTCCCAGGCAAAGCCGTTCATGGCTCGGGGACGGACCCACGATGAAACGTGCGATCTCTTGGTGCAGTCTATCTACGTACGTTCGTATCGTTACATCATTACTGCTTGACTTGTCATACCGGTATGGATCTTTTATGCGCAATGTGTGGGAACTAACTCGCCCTTTTTATGTCCCTCTCTCTGTGTATTTTTTTTCAGGAAACGGTATCCGGCAACAAGGGCAAGCCCCATCCGCTTCATTGGGAGCACGCCCACAATCATTGCATGATGGCCTTTCGTCTCTACTACCGCGGCGATCGTTTGGATCCTTCGTTTCCCGAGCCCATTTTGCCGCGCGAAATCGTCGTGCCGGCCGAAAAGCCAAAGCCAAACGTGGATACCACACCCTATTACATTCAAGTCAGCAGCAACGGCAATTCCAAAAAGAATGGCAATAGTAGCAGCAAATCAAACCACTCCATGATGCCTCCTCCTGCTGCTGGTGCTGCGAGTCTCAAGGAAAGCCACCATACGGGCAGTGCGGACGACCTCGACGACAGCAATGGCATGAACGATGATGGCGACAATGAACCCTTGGATGTAGCGGCGCTAATTGGTGATTCCAATCCGGCGCAAGATCGTCGCAAGATTTTGAAGGAAGTGCGCGAGCATTTGGATCTCTTGAAGGAATTTGAAGGCATTATTTCCGACGAGGACTTGATCAAGCGCAAGCGAGAACTCTATTTGGCGCTGCCGTCGGCTCCGCCGTCGTTCTTGTCGCCGTCCAAAAAGGCCAAACTGTAAAGGCGTGCATGCACTTTGTTAGAGGTATGTAAATGGTTTTGGGGGAAATCTGTCTGTCTCGGCCGCTGTAACTTTGGGGGAAATCTGTGTGTTCACTTTTATTAGTAAAAAATATTGCATGGAATACAGTATATCAAAGCTATCGTATCATAGGCTATCGTTGTTGCTACGATAGCCAATACCGGTATCACACAACATAGCTGAGAGAGAGACGATACTGTATCATAGCTATGATACTTTATTTCGTACGCATACTATTCTGCCATAGCCTAGCCGCGATCGTTTGAAGACTTCCGGGTTGCCTCGAAACGGCGTCATCGTCATCGAAGCATGTGCTTTTTAAGAACAAAATGGAGCCTATCTACATCTACAACAGCATCCCTCACAACTCACGACAGAGAAAGTGAGAATCGTTGCTCCGCTTACCTTGCTATCATCTAAACATGTCTATCAATCCGGTTACCACGGCTCTCATGCCCATTAGTCAGACAGTTGCTTGGTACTTGGTCTCGACGACGCCTGCAACGGCCAGCCTTTTTCAGCCTGTCGGCGCCTTGTCGACCTTTTATTGTCTCTGGGCCTTGTACAACAAGTATCTTGGAGGCACGCCTCAAGAGCTCGGACATATTTCCATGGGACTGCTGGCACTGGCATCCTTTTCTGAGAAAAGAGTGGCAGCGATTGCTGCTACTTTGCTGGTGTTGCTTAACTTTGCTGTGCCCGCGTACACGGTCCTTTCGTGGAGCGCTGAAGAAGCTGCCAAGATAGTCAAGAAGACTACCTCAAAGGCGGGAATCATCTGGGCATACATCTGGAAGGCTTACTTTGTGTCTTCGATTTGCTTTTGGAGCGTTGTTCTTTACAAGTTTATCAAGATGCCCTCGAACTACACTCCGGTTGCTGGCTCGTCTTGACTAGGAGCAGCAACGAGCTGGCGAAGGCTACATCGTGGCGAGGAGAAGGTTTGAATATGTTTAATCTTTTAGAGTCTATATATTGTTGCTTCCTTGCTCGTGCTATGTTCGCCTTGATTGGGTAGCGTGATTGCCGAGGTGATTGGCTGGTGGACTGGTTGGTTCTACGAAAAGTAATGGCCGTTCTTCCGTCTCCAAACGCACTTTTTGCATCGTATCGACTGTCCAAACTAATCCGGGGGACCAGTCTATTGTGGATATAGAGAGAGAGAGAGTGGAAGAGGCATTGGTGTGGTGCGCCGGAGGAACGCTGAGAGCTGAGATTGGATTAAGTCGAGGAAAGAGAAACGTCGCGTAGTTTTTTACGAGGTCGATGACGTCATGAATTTAAATTATAAATGAGAAACGGATCTGTTAAACGAGCAGTTTCGAAAATCGATTATTTTCGAAAATGCTCGCCAGGAATTTCGTAAATGATCGATTTTCGAAAATCGATTGATCGATTTTAACGCAGGACCGTTTTCTGATCATCGCAGTCTATTCGTTGATGTGAAAGTACAGAATATTCTACTGGGCCATGCAGTCAATATGGTACCAGCGAAGCACAGAGTTCTACGCAGCAACCAAAACTTGTTAAAGAATACCGTGAAAGAGTACTCAAATACTTGGATGAACACAAAGTGATCCAAAGGTACACGACGTTTAGATCAGAAATGAAGGAGGCAGGCAGAAAGTCCATCACCGAAGCCGAACAGAAGATTCTCAACGGCATGGATAACGACGTCACAAGAGCGATGCTATCCGCAGAGAAGGCAGGCGAACGCAAATACAAACATCCCTAGTCACCATTGTTAATGACAGCCAAACGCACAGTGTCGTATATTGGAAATTATGGCTAAGCGAAGAAGCAACGAAGATAGATCTCCACGATCACCGAAAGAAGATATTACGGGCGGTACCATTGTTCAATGCACCACCAACGATTCCCACGAAATCAGTGATACAACAACATCTACGCAAAGCACCATCTCGCTTGAAGTCAGTGGTGCAAGAAGCAGCTAATTTGCTTGAGGGCCAGTTTGCTCGAAGAGTTAGTGGAACATTACAACCTGACATCGGAAAAAGCCAAGGCCACATTGCTCCTAAAGCTTCAGAAGAAAGAGCAAGAAACTGAGGAACACGCTTTGATGCGTGGCCAGTACGCGGCAAAGCGCTGGCGCTGAAGTAGAAAAACTTTCCTTCCCAGAAAATGGAAAAGCCTCCGTCGACGTGGCATTGCTAGACGATGCCGTCTACGGGGGTGGGCCTCCCAATTGGGAGGCAAGGCCTGAGATATCTTCCAACGAGCGGGGCTTTATCGAAGCCCACGACGCTGGAAGGGCAATCTCAGGAGGTAGCGAAAGCTGCGCAAAAAATCCGGGCCACTCGTGGCAGGATCAGACATGGTGCACGAAACAAACGAGACCGATACGACAATGCAAAGAGCTCAAAGAAATCTTTCTTTCGTCTAGGTAAACGTAGTAACCGGACGAAAGGAAGATAAAACAATGAACCATCGTCATGTCTCAATCCGAAAACAATGAACCATCTTCATGTCTCAATCCGCTGCAACTCGTGTTGCATCGGATATTGCCCCTTGGAGTGTAGTCTGTGGCTCTGGATGGACTACGAGCTCTGGGAGCTCGTATCCTCCTTCATATCGTCTCCTCGACGCACTCGATCTGAGCCGAGAAATAATCCTACGAGTTCCGATTTTCGAAAATCGATCATTTACGTAATTCCTGGCGAGCATTTTCGAAAATAATCGATTTTCGAAACTGCTCGTAACAGATCCAAATTAAATTTTCACGACCGGTGCCCGTTCTGTGAGAACAACGAACACATCAACAACATCATACTGTAACATCACCAATCACCACCCACCATCACAGGAACCGCGGACAAGTACTATCGAGATTTCCCCATTACCCCATTCCTCATTAGACAACTCCGATTGAACTTGACATTCGTAGCCTCTTTCGTTAGTCTCCAGCTTCAATAGATTGTAATGACTATTCCGGGGTCCGTACTCATGCCCCTGAGCCAGGTGCTGGCATGGTTCTTTATCCTGTCGAGTCCAAGCCGATTTTCGCTGTGGAAGACCGTGTCAGAGGTCGCATCGTTTTACTGTGCTTGGGCTGTCTATAAACGATTCTGGTTGGGCGACGTGATGGAGTTTGGTTACATTACCATGGGATGTCTCGCCTTGGCGTCTTACTATGAGCAACGAAGGGCGAGCATGGCCGGAACACTGCTCGTTTTGGCAAACTTTCTGGTCTTTGCGCATGCCGTCTTTACGGCGAGTGCCGAGGATCTAGCCAAAAACGCAAAGGGTTCGACAGCGCATGACGCGATTGTGTGGGCGTATATCTTCAAGGTCTATTTCGCGTCGAGTATTGTCATGTGGAGCACGGTTCTGTACAAGTTCGTCAAGGTGCCGCAAAGTTACCCTCCCATTGATTCCGCCGACGCGAATCGATTTTCTTCAAGTCTGCAAGTGTAAACCAAATCATACGCTCAAGCCAATCATGTCATATATTAAGCTCAAGCCCAATTACCAATTATTGCATTAGAGGAAACTATCATTATGACGAGAACTCCCAATCGGTCCTGGGTGTAGTCGATATTGACAGTTGACAGGTACTAGCTTGTCACCGGGTATAAAGTGAGGCAGTTGAGGAAATGAGAGCTCCATAAAGTGTTCACTGCAAGCTACGACTGTCCGCAATATCGGAGCTTAGCTAGCCCGGTAGGATGGCAGCAACGAAAAATATCAGGGTCGAGCCTGCCACAACGGACGAAACGACTGCGCAAAAGTTTCGCGCTCTTGTAAGCAGAAAATAATGGGAACATGCATGCACGAGAGTGCGACACGATGCGATGCCACCGACAAAGAAAACACGCGTGCTGCGTGCAGTCATACTAGTAGACTGTCACGGCAACGGCGGGATACTAGCAGGGCGGTAGACAGCACCGGTCAAATTCTTATTGACGTCAGTGGGAACGAGGGAGCTTCGGATGTGAATTAGGTTCCTGTCTTCGCTTCTTTGTGCGAAATGTGAACAGCTCAGACGTAAGCTGGGTTAAAGTTGGAACAGCCACTGCAGCAAGCCCTGTTTCCCCGTTTTCTGGAGCACGAGGGATCGATTACGTCAATCGGCCAAATCGTCGCGGGAGCGAAATAGTATGTTCATCAACCCGCACCCCCACCACCCAAACTAAGCCACCTCCAGTTACATTGCTGCTTCGGAGCTCATGCGGTCCCATTTACCTTCTATTCTTGTGCCGGTGCGTATCTCCGTCAATGTTGGCTGGTCGCAGTCAGGGGTGTTAACGGTGATGAAGTGGTTGTTGATACTGGAGGATGAACTGTAGACTTTAATAGATGCTGGGTAGGAGGCAATGAATCAAATTGACGCCGAGGTCCCAGCGAAAAGGCGTCAAAGACATGAAATGGACCGAATATAAAGAAGAGGAGAAGGACGAGGATGATGGGTTAAAGAAGAAGGATGGATCATCAGGCCTTTGAGTGTGAGGCTGCAAGCGAGAAAGAGCTAGCCGTAAGTGTGAACAATGGACTTCGCATAGACGTCAACAGTTGAGTCAATAAGTTACTCTCTTTCGAGAGGTGTCTAATCTGATTTTCGAAGTCCTTTCTTCATAAATGTGAAATGATCTACTGTACTTACTAATAGACATGGTGGTCTAACTGCTCTAATATTACGTAGCCATAAAATTGCTTAAATATCCGCTATAGTACCACTTTCCGTCTTTAGCCAGAGTTTATACCTTCTATTTATTTGGGAATCATGACCGAGTCAATGATGTGAATCACTCCATTGGATGTCTTGATATCGGTCTTGGTGACGGTCGCGCCGTCCACCATGACCACTCCCTTCTTGACGCCAATCTTGACCGAAGCGCCATTCACGGTCGCAGCAGTCTTGCCATCCATAGTGAGGACCGCGGAAGCCATGACCTCACCGGGCAAGACGTGGTAGGTGAGAATGCTGGCGAGCTTTTCCTTGTTTTCCGGCTTGAGCAAGTCCTCAACAGTTCCCTTGGGGAGCTTGGCAAAGGCTTCATCGGTGGGGGCAAAGACGGTGAATGGTCCCTTGCCCTTCAATGTGGCAATCAAATCGGCCGCACCAAGGGCGGCCGCCAAGGTGGAGAAAGCTCCAGCCGCGACAGCCGTGTCGACAATATCAGGCAAGGGAATCATGACCGAGTCAATGATGTGAATCACTCCATTGGATGTCTTGATATCGGTCTTGGTGACGGTCGCGTCGTCCACCATGACCACTCCTTTCTTGACACCAATCTTGACCGAAGCGCCATTCACGGTCGCAGCAGTCTTGCCATCCATAGTGAGGACCGCGGAAGCCATGACCTCACCAGGCAAGACGTGGTAGGTGAGAATGCTGGCGAGCTTTTCCTTGTTTTCCGGCTTGAGCAAGTCCTCAACCGTTCCCTTGGGGAGCTTGGCAAAGGCTTCATCGGTGGGGGCAAAGACGGTGAATGGTCCCTTGCCCTTCAATGTGGCGATCAAATCGGCAGCACCGAGGGCGGCCGCCAAGGTGGAGAAAGCTCCAGCCGCGACAGCCGTGTCGACAATATCAGGCAAAGGGGCCTTCTTGGCAGCCTCGGGGGACTTCTTGGCAACCTTTCCCACCATGCAAAGGGAGGTGGTGAATGTGCGAGGTGCAACCATGGGAGCAAAGCCAGCGCTGGATCCAACCAGGGAGGCAAGGGTGAGAACGATGGTGATAGCTTGCATCATGGTAGCTATTTGATATTGATTGCGAAAGATTGAATCGACAATTGATGATATCAGTATATTATGTGCAAAAAAGATCCAGAACTCTTGGTTTATTAAAAGATCCAGAGCTCTTGGTCTCCTACTCGAGAGTCAGCAGTTTTGTCGATTCTTACCTGGTACTGGTAACTGCCACCGTAACGCTACGTTCTGTAGACCTGACCAAGCATGTTGCGTCAGCTTTGTGCCAGTGCAATCAAGACTGGAGAAACAGCACCTGGTACGGGGAAACCAAAGATTGCAGAGCTCACAGAGCTCGCTATTGTACAGTCTGTAGTAGCATCCTCCAAACTCCACCACGTGTACGATCCACGATCCACGATTGCTGTCAGACAAAGGAACAACGATGAAGGCTGCATCAGCTTTGTTAGTGCATGCGTACTTGTATAGGTAATTTGTTTGTATGGACTGCCACAATGGAACGATCACACAGGACGGCGACGCCGCATCCTGTAAAAAAAGAGCTCACAGTATTTAAAATTTCAAAAATACAAAATACGCTTCCAACACTACCGATACCGGTACGACGAAGACACCGGTGCATGAGTGTTACAACGATACGTCGTACAGTAGACTAGCTAAATGCATCGTACATACGTACAGTGCATGACAGTGATTGCAACGAAAAATAAAAAGGTCGAGCATGATGCAACAATGGAC
>Ga0307978_1001857_pt1 | contig 15319 bp, 12 predicted proteins | sample OrgLakmetage1056_FD_203151 | JGI IMG/M metagenome (GOLD analysis project Ga0307978, IMG submission 203151) | Saline water microbial communities from Organic Lake, Antarctica - #1056 | ecosystem: Environmental > Aquatic > Non-marine Saline and Alkaline > Saline | place: Antarctica: Organic Lake...
CCGTTGAAGAAAGATAATTACGGACCGCAATGGCGTGAAAAATTTCAAGCACGCTTCATTTTCCACGATACAAACAATACAACGCTCGAAATTGCCATGAAGGCAACAATCGATAGTGCGCTCATCTCCGGACTCACACTCACACCTTTGCCTTCAACTGTGTCGTGCAACAACCATCGGAAATACCATGCAGTCAATTCACAGCTCGTTGGCCCCAGGTCTAGATGAGTATGAGACGCTAGAGGGATTTCAAGTGCACGATGTCGAGACATCTTCCATCCTGGAAGAGCCACAAGAAGCGCCTGAAGGTGCAAATGGCTTAGAGGGTGGAGACGGCCAAAAGAGACCTTGGTTAACCGTCTACAAAGAATTTTTCTTGTCCTCGTTTACGGCTAATGTAAGTGACGTGACATGCACGGTGATCATTGTCATCATTGTGAACGACACAGCTTGCAGGAAAACCTGTAGACTACTCGCTATTAGGCTGTACGTTTGTCCAATTGAGATTGACCCTAACACTCACATATCTCTCTCTCTGTCTTGACAGGCATATTGTTGCGGAGCAGAGGGGTTCTTTCCCGCTGGCCTTCAGATGCCTTCTTACGGCAGAAAAGTGGCACCGATTGCCGACCCACCGTCACCCATTACCACCAAGTTGGGTAGATGCTCCCCCACTGCTAGTACTACTAGCAGTACAAGAGATTCGTCATCACACGAATCTTGGCCAAAACCACGAAATAAGCCACTCGGTGTTGCCGTTGGCTACAAGTACGCGGAGGATATGAATGGACGTCCGGTTGTGATTACTCCGGGATCCCGGAGAACACGCGACTCTCAACGACATCAGCAGCAGACTGTGGATGGCTCCCCTCCTCGGCCCGAGCAACCACTGGGCGACTGGAATTGTCGGTCGCCTTCCTCATCACCGTCGCTCTTGTTTTCATCTCGAAGCTATACCGTTGACTATACGTCTCTTGAGAAAAAAACTCCTGTCGCCTACGCATTGTCTTACTAAGTGCTCACTCCTGCTGCACCTGTTATCCGGCACGACGTACACGATGTGCGTAGGTCCATGCCTACCTGCCTTACCTGTTTGTTTCTATTACCCACTGCATTTCCCATCTACTAGACATTGCCTTGCTTGGGAGCATGATCCGGACTTCGTTTGCACTTAAGGTGGATCCCGCCCGCACGCACTGCTGCTATGTTCATTGTGCTTGGTATGTGTGCGTGTGTGACGACTGCCTATTCAACGTAACGGATCGTCTTGCTGCATATTATTGCATGAAACTATTTTTACTTTAAAATCACTTGTTTACCTGTCATGCGAAAAGAATTGAACCTGTTGCCAATTGCCAGCTTTAGGGCACATGTTAGTAGAGATCTCAGGTGAAAACCTTTACAAGAGCGCATGACATCGAAAGTTAGGACACATGAGTGGCTGTCTCAAGCTAGCTAGCACCAACAGAGCTCTGGTGGGACCATTGCAGGATCAAGGATACGTTCCAGTCTTTTCTCGTGCTCTGGCTTGAACAGCTGCGTTGGGGACCAATACATTACAGTAGCGGTACCGCTAGTCTATCATGGCCAATAAGTTAAATTAGAGAGTGTGTTCTGCTTGGGCTTGTTCTGGCCCAAAAAGAACCCCTCGCGGGATCCATAAGGGTCTGATTAGATAGAGCAGAACGCGAGACGCAGATTAAATGACCGTTGGCGTGTGGAATGAAAAGAGAAAAGAACATTGAACTGACAAATAATGACCGAGACAACAGTTCAAACAATAAGTAAATTGGGGTCATTGTGACATTCGGCAGCTGGCTTCTTTGTCTTTTCGTGTCTTCGCTTTTCCGTTTTTTGTTTGGCAAAGAGCAAAGACCGAACCCTTTTTCGGCATCGGCAGAGGCAACATTCTGGTACATGGACCATAAAGTAGCCGTCGCCAGAGGAATCTTTGAGGTTGTCCTAGTGAGCCAGAAGTAGACTGCAACGGTATCGAGAGAAAGCCGCGATACTATAGCCATGACATCCCTTCGCAAGCTCGCTGGGTTCTCCTTGGTGCTTTGCAATGCCTTTGGTGCTCTTTACTACCTTACCATTTCGCCTCCACTGAACTTATTTTACACTGCTGCACCCCCAGCAGGGCCGAACAGTGTCTATATTCCAGGTAAGTATGCTTCGATTGAGATGATTCGTCAACGATGGTTCTCTGTGCTTTATGCTGCCTAATTGCATCGGCGTCCGCGCTTTTCCAAAGATTCGTCATTCGTAGCTAGTATGCCAGCACCTCCACGCAAGGTATCTTACCCATCTTGGTTCCTTTCGATCATTACCATGCATTCAACAGGCGCTGGCTTTTCAGGATTTTGGTATCACCTTGGTCTCCTTCAGAACTTGCCCGACTTGAAGGACTACGATTACTACTGTTATTCATCGGGTTGCCTCAGTCTGTTGCTAGCCTTTCTCAACACCACGGTCGACTCCGCCTACGAAACTGGCTCGTTCATTCAAACATCCTGTCAGAAAGGAGCCATGAGACAGTATGAAATGGTAGACTACTTTCTGGACGACTTGGTTCCCGCCCATGTCGACGACCTGGAGGACATTCTTCCCCACCTCAATATCATTGTCACCACACTGTCACACGGCGTGCAAATTCATACGCCATCCAATCGGTCCGAGCTCGTCGACTTGTTGGTCAAGACAACGTGGATTCCCTTTGTCACGGGTCGAGGGATCATGACGGACACTGACGGGGGACAGTTCCTGGACGGTGGCTTTTCCCGCGTGTTGCACCCTGTCTGTGATCACTCCATGCACGTGCCCCTTACTTGGGACACGTTCCTTCACACGCTCAATCCCGGTTTGGATCGGAAACTAGTCTACAAGCTTTGGGCGTTGGGACAAGCGGTGCAAGAGCTACCTTTGGCTAGCTCGACGAGTGCTCTTGACGACACGGACCTCATTCTGCAGGAGCACGAGACAGAGTCGACGGCTCTCGCCAGCCGCTTGCTTTCGGCAGACTTTGCGACATTCTCCTAGAAAAATAAAATGAGACCTGTAACTTTTAATACACACACAAGGTAAATAGTGGAAAATTTGAGCGTTAATTTGTTAATTTGTCTTATATTAATCAGTTTACAATAGCAGGAAACCTGCAAGGTCGACTACAAGTGTCGATTGTGAACAGAGAAACTGTTGGACCCACGCACGGTTACTCGCCGATTGATTCCAAAGGTTTCCTATTCATCTCTCATCATTTAACCGCAGTCTATCTGGTTAGATCTTTTCAATCTTGGAAAAGGCCCCGCCTCCAGTAACCTGGCGCAGAGATTCCTTGTCTTTTTCCGCGTCTCGTTCCGGCGAACACTTGGTCATGCCCATCATCAACGACTTGTAACTAGCCTTCTTCTTCTTTTTCTTCTGGGTCGGAGCAAGGCAAGTCTCGGGTTCGTCAACGACAGGCTCGATCTCCATTGGTTGAGGTTCTTCCTCTTCAAGCATGGGTTCCTCTTCGATAGGGGCCGCCTCCGGGGGCGGCGCTGGCGCAGCCTCGGGTTCCTTCTTTTGCATACTGCTGCGCCAACATTTGGAGCAACAGTTTTCGGTAGCGCCGCTTCCCTGTAGTCGTAAGGAACGGAAGAGTAGTACAAGACAAGTGAGTATCAAGTTCTGTTGAATGACTGACAGTCGGTGATCGGTCATCCATTGCCAACTCGCGCACGATGGAACGTATACAAAAAAGGGATTCGCGACCGTCCGAAGCTGCGCAGGAGAAATTCTCCCTACTGGTGAAAGGCTCTTCGGAGACCCGGAAAAAAATAGTTTAGCCTACTCTCCAGTAAAGTGTGTCCGATTTTCTATGGAACAGGACCGAAACCAACGACGCTTGCCGAAGAACAGCGATTAACGACCATGGTGACCAGATCAGGTTCATAGACGTCTTTTGGAGGCTTTCAAGCCCTCTTCATCGTGATTTCACATGAAAGCGATCGCTTGGTGTCAACGCATAAGTTCCGTCGCCGTCTCCTACGCAGGGTCTTTGTACGCCGAACCAGTACCGGCATCTGCATGTGTCTGGAACAGCATATTGCGGAATACCCGTCCAAACTCTACGATCACCGTCTCTCTTTACTTACAAAGAAGCCGCATCCCATCTTACATAGTACAGGATCCTTGGGCGCTGGAGCGTTTGCTGTTGTCTGCGATTGCTTACTCATGGTTACTCGTTGCTTTTGGTTCTTCTGGTACGATCGGAAAAATAGTGTGCTTTCGATTGAGGCCAAAAAAAATTCGCGTTGACGATTGACGACACGTTGAAAATTGCTTGTTCGTCGCCACTCGTTGCTGCTCACGTGGGACTTCTTGGTGACTGACACCGGGTCTCGTTTGATCGCTGTTTGTCCGGAGGGTTCGATTTTTGAACCAACGGTGAAACACGACACACCACGGCACTGCGTATCTGACTGGTCTGACGGCAGACCAGCGAAGCGAAGTCACGTCAGAAAAAGCGAACTGTTTAATGTTTTGGCGCGAAACAAAGATATTCGACGAAAGAAATGATTGGTTTTCCTTTCATCACAACATGGAAAAAAGGAGACGACCACGACGGTTTCTTAGCTCCTGTTTATTATTTTTGTTGTTGCAAGCATTTTCGAATACCTCAACAGCCCTAAACCTCAACAACCCCAAGACCATGTTTCAATCGTCGTCCAAAGCCGTTTCGGTGCGAGTTGTTTCCTACAATGTTCTTTCGTCACACCTCGCTCAACCCTCGCACTTCGCGACGTACCCACCGGCGCACCTTGACGCCTCCAGTCGCTTAACGGCAGTCTTTAACAAGCTCGAACACGAAATGAAACAAGAAGCCAACACCGTGCTGTGCTTGCAAGAAGTTTCTTATGATTGGGCTGGGTCCTTGCATACCTTCTTTGCCAGCCGCGGGTATCATTGCGTCGCTGGCCAGTACGGAAAAAAATTCAATGGATACATGGGAGTCGTCTTGGCGTGGCCCGTTGAAACCTTGGAAGCAGTGCATGTCGACATTTCGCGATTGGCCGACCAGCGCGAAGGAGGTTGGCCCGCCCGCAACGAGCCGTCTGCACTGGAACGTCTCTGGAACAGCGTCAACGCGTTGGTGGATTCGTCGCGAAAATTCGCCGGATTGCCCGTTGAGGAAGTCATTGATCACTGGAACATGTCCGAACGCCGCTTTAACGTTTTGGTCACGGCTGTTTTGCGTGAAAAGGAATCTGGTCGTCAGTTTTGCATTGGTAACTACCACATGCCGTGCGCTTACTATGCTCCCATGGTCATGACGATTCACGCCGATTTGGCGGCCCGCCACGTGCAAAAGTTGGCCCAGGAACACGGTGTCGTGCCACACGTTCTCGCGGGTGATTTCAACATTAAACCCAGCGAATCCATTTACAAGCTGCTCACGACGGGCACAATGGACCGAGACGATCCCTTTTACCCAACGCCCAAGAATGATATGGAGTGGACGCCGACGGCGGCGGCCATGCAAAGTGCTTACGCTCTTTCCGAGCATGGAGAACCCAACTTTACCAACTACGCGCGCGTCAAGGAGCAAGAGCCGTTTATTGATACGCTTGATTACATTTTCTTGTCGCAAAAGCATTGGAAGGTCAGGGACGTCAAGGCTATTCCGCATCGCGACGAGTATTCACAACTCCCCAATCTCGATAGGGAGGAGCCCAGTGATCACGTCCTTATTGCGGCGAGCCTTGCGCTGGAGTTAGCGCAAACTGACTAGACTAGACCATAGGATTTACATTTAGTCGTCAATCATATATAACACACGGCTACTTCAAAGTTATCCATGATACATAAAATAGATGGTTGTCCAAAACGATCTTGGATATATATATTCAATGGCCCCAACACGTGCTTCTGGCACTAAACGTCGTCTTTTAAATCAAAGGCGAAGTTCCAGTGACCTTGCGTCCCACGACAATTCCGGATTGTTGACGAGCAAAATCCGTGGCGTCGGCCGAAGCCTTGCCTCGGCGGGGCCGCCAGGGAATGTTCTTGCGGGCAAGAGTGCTGTGAAGCGAGCAGGCCCAAACGACCATTACGACACAGGCGAGAGCCGAAAGGGACAGACCCCATTTCATACCTGCACTCATGTAGGCCGACGACAGTTGGAGCTGGTTCTTCCAGTTTCGGGCGCGGGACCAGTCGTTCGTCAGAATAATCTTTCCACTGTCGCTGTACGTGCCAGAGGTGATCATGTTGATGAAAGAGCAGACAGCATTCTCATTATTTTCCTGTTCCGCCGACTGGTACATCTGGTTGTAGTTGTTGTCGTTGCCGTCGTTTCCATTATAATACTTGTCAATGCTGTAGGCAGAGTTCGAGTTCATGTTGGCGTTACACTTGCCACTGTATTGGTAGAGCATGGCGCACATTGGGTTAAGGCCATCTTCTCCACCTTCGACTTCTTCATTCTCGTACCACATATCTTCTTCCTGTGAGTATTCAAAATAAAAGAAAAAGTAAAGAGTTAGAACATACGCCAATCTCACAGAGTTGAATACCAATAGACCGAATAGCACTTACACTAGCCAGGCACGATATGCACGTGTTGGGGATCATGTCAATCGGGCTTCCTTCGCTGTCATCATCCATGAGGACATCGCCGAGGACTTGCTGGACGGTAAGATCGGTAAGCTGAGAGCAGTATTGGTCGCTGTAGACGGCAAGCTTGATGGTCTTGCCGTTGCTACAGCTGGGTCCAACGTATACGGACTGTTCCTCGCAGTCTTCGCATTCTTGTTGTTGCTTTTCCTCCCCTTCCCCGGTATTGCTGTTAGAATAGTACTGGTACATGCTCTTGTCCTGACCATCCCAATCAACAGCGGTACACTCGAGGAAATCAGCCATCTTGACCATCTCACCGTATGTCTCTTCGTAAGCCTGGGTAAAGTCCTCGTCGCCCAAAATGAGCATACAAGAAGCGTACTGGCTGTAGCAAGAACCTGCATAGTCATAGTTGCAAGATTCGACTTCTCCGCCGTCTTGGGCCCAATTCTCGTCCCAGCCTTCGGGCAATTCACCGAAAAGCTCAATCCACACGGACATGTTGTCGTCTTCTTCAAGACTGACGTAGCCAACATCCTCGGTGGCGCTCATGTATCCCCACGCAGCGACAAAGACACCATCAGCATCGTAGTAGCCAGGGAGGACCTGGACTCCCATAAAAGTAGTGCCGTAGTTTCCAAAGCTCCAGTCTTGTTGCTTGTAGTTGCTGTTGCCACTATTATTGCCACCGTCTTCGCCATTGTTGTTGTTGCCGACGTTGGACCACCATTGTTGGCTGCTGTACCCGTTGGAACTGCTCTGGTAGTTGCTATTGTAGTTACCATTCTGGTAATTGTTGGCGTAGTTACCTCCGTTGTTGGCGTTGCTGCCGCTGTTTCCGTAACGAACGTAGGTGTAGTACTGTTCGGCAGCGCTGTTTTGGTCGTCTTCTTCGATTCCATTGTCTGTCATCCACTGTTCGTAGACTTCGTAGTTGGCTGAGAGGGAAGTGTTCTTGAGTTCTGCGGCCTCTGTGACAAAGGACTTGAAAGCTTCGATACCGGCACAGGTTTGGCAGTATTCACAGTAGCCGATAACACGCTCCTCATTGAAGTCGGTCATCGCCAAAAGGAACTGGTCCATGGAGACAACGTATTCACCGTAGTTGTTGTTGCAGCCGGTACCGGAGCTATCACTGCAATCTTCACAGAGACGGAAGGTAGCAAATCGTTTCGAGACGAGGATGTTGTCTTCGCCGCCGTAGCCAGCAAGATCGTCGCTCCAGGTCTGGACGGTGGAGCAACCAGTGTACTTGAAGGAGTAGTCCGACATGGCGAACCCGGCGTCTTCATTTTGGTAGTTTCCCCAGTCGTAGTCGGCGTCCTCTCCATCGGCTTCATAGTCTTCGCCACCATCTCCTTCTTCGGCAGCATCTTCGAGCGAACGAGTCTGCTTGATCTTCAACGAACGAACTATGTCGCCGTAACGGCTCTTGCGTTGTACATCCTTGGAGCGAAGCGCAGGGACCTTCTTCGTGGCCGACATGGCGGCATTGGTTAGATCATGAGGGTGAGCTGCGGCATCAACGTTCACAACAGCAGCGAGCAACAGGCTGAGCGCCCCAGCGAAACGGATCGGCGAGATCATCGTGGAGGGAGATGTCGTCGAAAAAGTAAGAGCTGCTTCCCAAAAGGGTCCAGATAGGGAAACGCAAAAAGGAATCGCTGCTGGCGTGCCAGCGCCGTCCATGGTCTAAGTAAGTTTAAAATATTCCTCGTGAAGGAGGAACGAATATTATTTCGCCAATTCGGTTAGTAGGGTATTTTGATATTTGTCTTCCGACCAAGCCGATTTGCTTCTGTCAAAATGCTTAAGTTTCTGTTTGTTTGAAAAATTGGGTCCTAGATAATCCCACGTGACAGTTTTCACTTATACCAGGACTGGCTTTGGGGCAATTTTTGGTCATTGCAGTGAGAGAAAGAGTACAACTCAACGTCGATTCAGCGAGATACGGCACTCGACGAAGGCGAAAGATCCCTGTGAATCTGGGGAAGTTGCATCCTATCTGTACAAAGCGTTTCTGAAATAGCGAATCGAATACTTAATGCGTAAATATAAGCGCTGACACTATGCTTCGGTTTGTTAGGACTCGCAGAAAACACTAAGTCTCTTTCGACGTCCGTTCTACTTTTTCGGTCCTCGCTGTTGGGTTAGCTTCTATTCGACGTCGTATAATATCATTGTGTGTATTGCCTCGCCATTGCTCTATCTATCATCGTACTGTAGAAAGAGCTAGCTTCTACTTACAGCAAAAATTGGCTTGACAATAGCTAGATATCCAGCTTTCCTAATGAGCTAGCTTCTACTTACAGCAAAAAATGGCTTGACAATAGCTAGATATCAAGCTTTCCTATTGGTCGTTTCGTTAAGTCTAGTGCGTCGTAGTCATAACAAGAATATTTGAGAGAAAGAGATCTACTGTAGCTAGTTCAATTCTTAGCGAACTAGCTAGGAGTGTTGGTTCCTTAAAGTGATGGACGACTGCAATAAATATGTAGTTTACGTGTATGTTTGTGTTGCTAATATAAATATCTACGGCGTACATCCTTGAACTATGCGATAACGAGTGAGGTAGACCCAAGAAAAGAGACGTGGTCAGACTCTTCTGTAAGTCCAAGGCGGGGATTCGACTCGCTTTAACTCAAGTAACCCCTTGGCTCGGAGCGGTCGCGAGTTATGCCCGCATCGCTACGCTCATAAATGAAGTTTTCACTGCCACTAGTGACAACGCTAACACCACCTCGCGCGAAACGTCGGGGTCGCCATGATATGCTATGTTCGCTGAGCTGTTGCTGCAGGTATACAGCGGAAACAATCAACACGCCGACGCCGACGCCAAACACCCAAAGACCCGCTTTGTGGAGCGGTCCCATGGCCCTGGCTCCGGACCGGAAACCTTGGTTGCTCCAAATGTTGCTAAAGCCAAAGGTGATTTGGCCTTTCTCATTGTAAGTGTTGGATCGAATCACTTCAATAAAGTTGCAGACGGCATCTTCATTCTCTTCTTGCGCGGATGACTGGTACGTTTGGTCGTAGTATTGGTTCTGGCTGTTGCTGCTGCTGGAAGACTTGAGATTTTTGTGGCACTTGCCAGCATATTGATAGAGCATCGAGCAAATAGGGCTAATGCCATTGGCGGCGTATCCGTCGGCTTGTTCATCTTCATACCATTGATCTTGTTCCTGTCACATGAAAGGATGAAGAGAGTTGGCGGGGTTAGGACATGTTCTCGTCACAAGAGAAGGCGAAGGGTCGACAACGCTGGATGCTTTGACTCACCTCTGCCACACACGAGATACAGTTTTCCGGGAACAGATCGATGCTGCCACCAGAGTGCTGTTTCATAACATCCACGCCCAAAATGTCCTTGACCGAGTACTGACTGGCGTAGTTCGAGCAAGACGAATCGGTATACACGCCGAGGGTAATGCTTTTGCCGTCTTCTCCGCAGTGAGGACCAATGTAGAGGTCCATGTTTCCGTACTTGTTGGCGTTCCCATTGTCGTCGTCATTGTTGTTATTATTTGTGTTTTGCTGATACTGCGCATAGCAGTTGTCGTCGTCGCCATTGCATTTGGCGTAGTTTATGTTGCCATTCTGCTGTTGGTACTGGGCATCCATCTGCGTCTCCCACTTCAAGTACTGCTGGTACGCCGTAATGTAGTCTTCGTCCACCTGCGTACATTCCACAAAATCACGAAGCGAATTAGTCATGTATTGGCCATTGTAGCGGCTCTGCATATACGCCATGTACGCCATGTAATCTTCGTTCTGCATAATGCGCATGCAAGACTCGTACTGGTTGCTGCATGAGGAAGCGTACTGGTAGTTACAAGATTGCACATCGCTGGCTGTGGCATTGGCCCAGTCTTCGTCCCACGTGCTGGGATATTCACCGTAGATGTACTCGTCCCATTCGACACCGTCTTCTTCGAGACTCATAAACTCGCCGTCGTCCCGAAAGTAGCCCCATTCTTGAACGAACTGGCCGTTGTAGTAGTGACCGTTCACAACCTGCTTGCCGTACCAGGAGCCGTAACTCTGGCCCATATCTTTCCAGCCGTTGTAGTTGCTACTGCTCTGACCAGCGTCCCAGAACTGCTGACTGTTGGCCCACTGACTGTAACTGCTGCCGCTATTGTAGCCACTACTGCTGCTGCTGCTACTACTGCTGCTGTAACCATAGTTGCTTGTATAGTCGTTGGCGTAGTTCTTGTTGCTCTGAATCGACTGGTAGTACTCGAGGGCGGCACTATTTTGACCGTACCCATTGCTGCTATCGTAGCCTTGGGCATCGTAATAGTTTTGCAACCACGTTTGGTACGTTTGTTCCGCCATGGAAGCGACGGCCGTCTTGTGCGAGGTTGTTTCGTAGTAAAACTTGTGGAATGACTCAATCGCGGCGCACTGCTCGCAGTACTCACAGTAACCAGTTACACGCTCTTCGTTCAAGGAAACCATGGCTGCAAGAAACTGATCCATGGAAACGACGTAGTCACCATAGTTGGAGCTACATCCTTCGTAGTTGCGATCCGAGCAAGTTCGCTGGGGACAGAGGCGAAAGGTAGCAAAACGCTTGGACGCCAAAACACTATCTTGGCCGTAATAAGACAGTTCATCGCTGAACGTCTGAACGGTGGAGCACCCAGTGTACTTGAACGAGTAAGAGTCGACATCGAATCCAAAGTCCGAGGCTGACATGTCCTCGTTGTACTGGTACTTCCAGTTCGCGTTGTTGTAATCATCGTCGTCACCTCCATTGTATCCGAGTCCACGCGAAGTATCCGACGACGTTGACGCAGCAGCAAAGTCACGGAGCAAGCGAGTCTTGCGCTTGGAATCTGCGGCACGAAGCTCAGGGATGATCTTGGCGGCTTCTTCGGCGACTTCGGTGAGCTTTTGCATGGAGGTGCTGCTGGTAGTAGTGGAGGTGCTAGTGGGGGCAGCAGAGGTGCTTTCGGAAGCACAAAGCAAGACAGCCAGAGTCAGTGACAAGGCTCCGGCAAAGCTAGTCGGACTAATCATGATTGGTGTTGTTGTTACACACGGTAGTTTGCTTATCGTCAGCTCTCTCGTCAACCGCAGCCACAATGATCCCAAAAGGAACAATTAGACTCGAGACATGATTTTGTGATATACATGATAGCTCGTTTGCATTTCAGCTTCCCGCCACAGACAATGCGCGCAAATTATTTTTATACACACCTTCCTGCCTGAGGAGTATATAAATAGTAGTAAGACTCAACGTCGTATATGTGACGTGACCTGCGCGGGAGAAACTTACAATGCGTGACCCATACCATAGGAATGATATGGGTCACGCTGCCGTTGAGGAAAGACCGCCAAAAATATCGGCCGAAAAGCGAAAACTAGACTCTTGAGGGGACCCAAACCATTAGCTAGCTATGAATTCTTTGACGTACCTGTTCGTACTGTATCGTAGACGGTAAGAGTGCTTGGCTCTTACAGTATGTTTACGATGGACAGGTGCTACAGTACAGTACCTACTAACTGACTCTCTATCCGTGAAGAGACCCCGACGGATCATCATGCATCGCAACGTAGGGATCCGATATCGATTGCGAGCGAGCTGCCGTGACCACAGTAGTAGTTGCGGCCGTTCCAGTGAGTGTTCCCGTAGCCCACGTGTCTCCCTGTGAGTCTCCCGTCGTCATGGTTGCGTCTTCGTGTTGCCCGCTTCGGGATCGCATCATGAGGATACCAGAATTCGTTCTAGAACCACCCGTCGTGTAGCTCTCCATGTAATTCACTTGCTTGTCCGAATACGAAAAGGGTGCTCGATAGCTCAACTTGCGATTCAAGTACCGTGCATATACAGCCAAGCCAATGCTCGTGAGAATAAAAAAGACAATGAAAAAACGTTGCGCAGGCGACACAGCGCGGGTCATGTTGATATACTGCTGGTAGTTTTGCCATTGCGAAAAGTCCACGCGGTAAATGAGGATCTCGCCGTACTCGTCGTAATTATTTTCGACCAAGGAAGCCACAAACCCGCAAACGGCCTCTTCGTTGGCTTCCTGCTGTTCTGACTGCAAGCGAGACAGAGCAATAGCAAATAGTTAGTCCAATGTTAATGTCAGACGTTCTGACAACGCAGAGTCGAGCAATGCGTCCGTTCACTCCAATATAAGCAACTATACGTACCTCATACGTATCCGAGCCGTCCATGTGACTCAAATGACGATTGCATTGCGCACTGGTATCGTACAGCTCGTTGCAGACGGGATACACCATGGAACCGTAGGAATCGTCCGTATACAGCGAATAACTCTCGGACGCAACGCACGAGATGCAGTTTTTGTCGTAAAACAACTTTAGCTCGGCATCGTCAAACTCTTGCTCGGTATACTGCTGAATGTTGACTTGATCGCCAATGTAGCCACTGCAGTCGGCATCGTCAAAAATGCCAATCCCAATCGTGTAGCCGTCACTGCGACAGTGGGGACCCAAGTATCCCACATTGTTGCCAACAGTGAACTGACTGCAGGTAAAGTAATCTTCATAGTACTTGGTGTTGGCCGAGTACGACTTGCAAGTCGTTTGGTAGTTGTTACAGACGTTTTCAAACAAGCAGGTTGCGCCGTCGGAAGCAATGTACCATGGAGCCACGTTTTGGTTGTAGTTGCTGTTGCCATTGTTGTAATTGCTGTATCCATTGTACGCCGTTCGGCGGCGTCGGTAACCACCATCATCATTCAAATTGTCGTCTTGGTAGTAGCCATCGTCTGCAGCAGCAGCTGCAGCATCGTCCGTGTTGCCGTAGGTATACGTGTCGTCCGTTGCGTAAGGATTCGACGACGAAGAGCTGCTGCTGCTGCTACTACTGCTCGAGACATTGTCTCCGGTTGCATAACCTCCATCATCCGTACTACTACTGCTACTGGAGCTGTAATCATCGGTTCCATTGCTGCTGCTGTTGCTGCTGCTTTTGCTGTAATGCATACAATCGTAGCAGACTTCACAATACTGCTTGAACTGCTGAAAGTGATAGGAGGCCATGATACTCAAATACTCTTCCATGGGCAGCATGTATTCGGCATAGTTACTGTTGCAGCCCCACTTGTTGTAGGTACTACAGGTATCGCGTTCGCAGAGGCGCAACACGACAAACTTTTCCATTGCCAAGGGACTCTCGTAGGTCGCGTCTTCCCCTTGCGCGCGATCGTCGCTCCACGTGTGAATGTTTTGGCATCCAATGTACTTCAAGGCGTATTGGGACAGATCGAGGGCGCGAGCTGTATTGTCATTGTTAATGTTATAGCGATAGGCTTTGCCATTCGATCCGTAGGCGTAGTTGAGATGGCGGTGCTGGTTCTGGATATTGTCTTGCGTTTCATGGTTCGTATCCGTAGTAATGCTAGTAGTAGTAGTAGTGCTGCCCAGCACTACTTTGCGAGCTATATTGAGCAACTGATCTTGCAGAGATTGGTGCGCCTGTTCGTCGTGTCTCTGATTATCGACTTGTTGCATGGCTTGAATGAACTCGGCGCGCACCGCGTTTGCAGTTTTGGGAAAGCTGGTACTGCTGGCGGCTGTGGTAACGCTCAGAAGGAGAACGATAGCCCTCCCTATTGTTGCTCTTCTTGACGACACCATGGTGCTTCGCTGCTTGCCTATGGTAACTATACCTACTGTGTTCTGTAGCACTCGAATCAACTGATAGATGATACCGGTACCGATATCGAAACAGCAACACGAATGACAACGGAACTCTCACAGCGCGGTGGGTTTTGCAAAAAGGGTCGGTGATAGAGAAATGTCCAGATCTGTAGAAAACAAATGATGTGGAACGCCATCGCGTGCCCGCCTTTGAATAAGAAGTACAGCAGCCCAAATAAATTAGATCACTTCCATCCTTCAACCGACTCGAAGGACGGCGACCAAGAAAATTTTCAAAAAAAAAAGGGTACCATACATCGACCATGAGGAAGCGGTGAAACCTGGCAGAGAGTACCGCACTGAACACGACATACATTCCAATAGTAGACCAGAATGCAGAATACCGCAACAGAAGATGCTGGTGCGGATCAAGGAGAATCAGCAACTCCTGCTTCTCCTTATACGCAGCTGCCCGTGCCACTTCCCACCGACTCGTCGACCGTTTACGCCGTGACTGACTTTCCAGCGCTATCCCTCTTTGACGAACGAACCGAGTATCCTGCGCTCCTGATACCCGTCAAACTCACGGCCAAACTTCGCAACACACTCAAGCATGTCATCTTGCGCCGTCCCAAGATGAAAAACGTCTACGCAGCGCCAGACGGTAATGCCGCACAACGCCTTCTCGTACTCGACAACAATACTACTACTGCCACCGATGACGACGACGACGACGACAATGCCTTTCAAGACCCGGTCGTCGTTGAACTCTTAAAATCGGGTGACTGTTCTCGTACCACCTACGCCGCCACCCGCACCTACGACGACTTTACCGTGGACCAAATTTTGCGCAAGCTCTTGCCAGCGACGCTCACGGAAATTCCGTCGGCCTGGGAAACGATTGGTCGCTTGGCGCACATGAATCTCCGCGAACACGTGCTGCCGTTCAAGTATTGGATTGGAAAAGTAGTGTTGGACAAGAATCAGCCTACCATTCAGACTGTAGTCAACAAGTTGTCCTCCATTGACACCGTCTACAGAACCTTTGGCATGCAAGTGATTGCTGGATCCGACGAGCCGGGTTGGAGTCACGTGACTG
>Ga0307978_1001860_pt1 | contig 15308 bp, 11 predicted proteins | sample OrgLakmetage1056_FD_203151 | JGI IMG/M metagenome (GOLD analysis project Ga0307978, IMG submission 203151) | Saline water microbial communities from Organic Lake, Antarctica - #1056 | ecosystem: Environmental > Aquatic > Non-marine Saline and Alkaline > Saline | place: Antarctica: Organic Lake...
AAATCAATAATCTTGCTCTGCACTTCGGTCAGGCACTGCGGCGTGTCCACCGCCCGCTTGAGCACGGCGATGACCCCCCTGGACTCTTGGGTTTCGAGCGCCACGAGCTTGGCCTTGCCGATGATGGGGTACTTGAGCTTGTTGATGATGGTGTTGATGATGCCCGGCCCCAGCTCCTGGCACTCGGCGGCGACGCCGTGGGTGCCCCTCACCGTGGTCAGGTAGTAGCCCGGGTGGGTGTCTGGCTCCTTGAGCAGCGCGTCGGACCCCTCGCCCTCCACCGCGATCTTGGCCTTGAGCCTGGCCATGATGAGCGCCTCTTCGGCCCGGGTGTCGCTGAGCTGGGTCAGCTGGATCCAAGCCAGCAGCACGTCGCTGAAGGACACCACCTGGTTCTTGAGCATGTACAGGGCCCGCTGCGACTCGCGCTCGGCCAGGGAGAGCCCGAGCTGCGTCTCGAAGTACCTGCTGACCCGCAGCTGCATGACGGCCACGCTGTGCGTCTGCAGCTTGTTGAGCTCGCGGGGGGCCACCTTCGGGAACCCGGCGGGCACCAGCAGCTTGTTGACGAGGCCGTTGAAGATGCGGACGGCCAGCATCATGATCGCCGACTGCTGCTGGGCGCCAAAGGACTGCGCCATCCAGCCCATGTTGGCGTAGCACATGATCAGCTGCAGGGCGCTGGCGGCCCCCTCGATCGTGGGCGTGTCTTTCGGCTGGAGCGCCCGCTCGTTCCGGGTGGCCAGGTGCGTCTCGGACTCAGCCGTGTCGTTGTACATGGTGATCACGTTTCGGCGTGACATGGCGGCGGGGGTGACCTCCTGGTTTGACCCGGAGATCTCGATGCCCCGCTGCTCGGACATGACCGTTTCGACGTCGTTTTGCACGCCCTTGGCCCGGTCGCCGATCTGAAACCGCGAGAAGGCGCCGTACCCGAGCGAGTTGACGGAGAGCGACATGAGCGCGCTCGGGTCGGCGGCCTTGCCCTTGTTGCCCGTGGCGATGCACTGGTACTCCTCGTCGCGCCAGTGGAACCCGATCTCGCGGTTGTGCGTCTGGACCCGGGCCGAGACGGCGTGGGCGATCTTGCGGAGGCCCGGCGGGGCGCACCGGATCACCCTCGACGCCGTTTCGGACTTGCCCGTGTCCGGCGGCCCGATCAGCATCCACGACACCATCAGGCCAAACCGGTTGAAGAGGAGCCCGCCCCCGCTCATCCAGATGGGCAGAAACGCGCAGAGCTGGGCCATCGTCAAGTTGAGCATCAGCCCGACGGTGGACAGCTGCACCATCATGCCAGACAAAAAGGGGAGCTGCTCGCCCGACTCGGTCGCTTTGGGCACGTAATAAAAGATCCGGTTGGCCCGGGTGGCCGCCTGGCTCCGGGTGGTCCGCCGGCCGCTCGGCGCCGACTCGATGTCCTTGGTCAGCCGCTTCAGGTCGCCCCACACCTTGTAAAACGCCGGGTTGACCCCATCGGTGAGCGTCTTGGTGAGGGTGACGTGGCTCTTGAGCATGTTCACCACCACCGACTTGGCCTTGTGCGGCCGGATCTTGTCGTTGCGCACGGCCTCGTTCACGTCGGACACCATGGCGGCGGTGCGCTGCTGCACCAGCGCCTGGGTCGGCCAGATCTCCATGTGCGCAAAGGCGTACTGGCCGCCGCCGAGCAAGTCGGGCCAGTCGGAGCTCTCCACCAGGCTGGGCCTCGAGGTGACCGACTTGCCTCGGCCCGACACCTGCACCTCGACGGCCCGTTCCAGCTCTTCGATGGTGCGAGCCTCGAGGATCTCGTGGGTTGTCTCGATGCCCGCCGAGTCGAGCCGGGCCGTGTAGCTGTCGCGGAGCTCGTCCACGCTGGGCTGGCTGATGGGCAGGTTGAAGCCGAGCAGGGCGTTGGCGCTGGAGACGAGCCCGCCGAACTTGGGCACCATGTGGTAGACGAGCGAGCTGTCGGTGGCCGAGCTGAGCGAAAACTCGGGGAAGTGCAGCTTGTCCGGGGCCAGGTACGCCGCCTCCATGAGCTGCTGCGCGTCCACCCCAAGGGCCTCGTCGGTGTCGAGGAGCAGCTCGTTGAACATGCCCTTGGCCGACAAGATCGTGATGGGGTTGTCCGACTGGAACCGCACCTGGCCGTAGTCGTCTGCGTCGTCTTCCTCGGGCCCCGGCGCCACATGCGGCGGCTGGCCAAAGCCGTCGTCTTCGTCCAGCGAGTCGTCGTTGTCGCCGTAGTGGGCGTGGTTGCGGGCGAACGTGTCCATGGGCACTTCGGCCTGCTGCCCCGCCGCGGCCGCCGTGGCCGCCGCCACCGATTCGTCCGCGTCTTCGTCGTCGGACGTGTCGGTCCCGTCGGCGCTCGACGCGTACGGGGGCGACGGCGCCCGAACGTTGTCGTCGTCGTTCTGGTTCGCGGCGGCGGTCATCATCAGGTCTTCGGGCGACGGGCAGTTGTAGCTGAGCGAGGTGATCCCCTGCATCATGGCGCAGCCCGACGCGGCCTCGTGCGCCGCCATGAACGTGGCCACGTTGCAAATGTTTTGCCACGCCGCCGGCCCGAACGAGCCCGCTTCAAACGCGTCCTCCGACGGCTCCAGCGTCGTCTGCATCATCGCCAAGAACGCTTCGACCTGGTGGAAGCTGACGGGAACGAAGACGCGCAGCCTGGTCTGAATGATCATCCGCATCGTGTCGTACGACTCCCAGTCGATGAGCGTCTCCAGGTAAACGGTGAGCCCGGCGCCCCACGCGCAGTGCACCAGCCACAAGAACAGGGACATGCGCCTGTGGTTGTCTGGCGTCTTGATGTACGAGCCAAGGCGGAGCTTGTGGTTGCCGCCCGGGAACATGGACATGGGCAGCTGCATGCCCACGCAGCAGGCCGAAGCCGACACCCCGTCCACGGGAAACTCTCTCGTCAGCCCGGACACTGGCATGTACGTGCCGGTGGCCGCCTTCTTGGCGCTGCCCCCATGGTCGTGGGTCGGTTGCTGCTGCTGCTGCTGCTGCTGCTGGGCGGCGCTGGTCCGGCGGCGCTTCCTTGGTGGCATTCTCCTGTCGTGCGTGGAAAAGAGAAGAAGTAACGGCTAGTAACGGTCAATTCAACCAACCAATCGCAACGTGCAAGCAACCAACAATAAACAAAACGAAGTTTGTTGTTTTTTTTTTTGATAAACACTGGCGACCGACAGTTTATTTTTTTGCCGGCTGGCGTTGTGAATAAACACTGGCCCCGTCAAGTCAAGTGTGGCAAAGCTGTTGGAGTGCGACCAGCCCGTCAAAACCACCCAAAAAAGTGCTGATAGCCAGGCGCCGCTCGCCACGGGACCCCGCCATGGACCAGACCTGTCCACAACACCCCCTCGTTCCAATCGACGAAGTGGCCAGCGAAGTAGCCATGGCCGCCGTCCAGATCACCACCAAGACGAAGCCCAGCAAGGTGGCAGACGCCACTGCCGCCGGGTGGGCCGGCAGCGACGCCGACTCTGACCTGGCGCTCGACGCGTTCGAAGAGGAGGACGAGGCCACCACTCCCGGCGATTCGTCCTCATCCGACGACGACGACGAAGACGACGACGACGACGAGCCTGAAACAACCTTTGTCGACTTTGACACTGGCGAGGACGTGCCGCACGCCGTGGCCCACCCCTCGTTTCCGGGGCGGGAGGTCAAGTCGATCGCCGAGTACAAAAAGGCCATCTTTGCATCCAACAGCGACTACGTTAGGGTGAGAGTGGCTGGGCGGCCCGGAGTGTACCGTGGGGTGGCAGTGCCCGGCAAGGTGTACGTGCTGGCGTCGGCCGAGTCGGAACGGGCTGCCATCAGCCACCTGCCGATGGGCAAGGACAAGCTGACGCCCCACTTTGCCACCAAGGTCGTGCAGAGTGCCATCGCTGGGAAAAATCCGGTCAAGGCGCTGGTCATGTCGTCGATCATGAACAAAGTGTTTGGAAAGGCCGTCGGCACCGTGCTGCCTCCAATCATGAACTGCCCGCTGGCCCTTGAGATCAAGAAGCTCAAGCCCAAGAAGAAGAAGCGGAAGCGGGCCGAGGATGAAGAGGGTGATGATACGCCCAAGAGCAAATCCGCCAAGCCGGCCGCCGCCGCCGCTGACGAAGCCGCTGACGAAGCCGAGGAGCCAGCAGCAGCAATTGTGCAGCTGCCGCAGGAGCCCAAGAACGCCGCTGAGCAAAGCCAATCAAAGAAGAAGAAGAAGGACGAGGACAACGTCATCGTTGTCGCCAAACCGCCGCTGGTGGCCGCCGCCGCCGCCGCCGTTGACGACGACGACGATGGGCCGCCATCAAACTTGACTGCGTCGGTGTTTGCCCAGTACGAAAAGGTCTGCCGCAAAATATCTGGCATGCTCCCACCTGGCCTCTCGGTTGAGTTTGGATCCATGCGGATTTTCCGCAAGCCCGCTACTATAGGCACGTGGCTTTCCGAGCGCCAGTAGCCTCTTTTGTTGCCAAATATATGCACGGCACTGATTCTTAGTATGCCTACACTACAATGTCGTCGTCAAGCAAGAAAGCAATTGCTCAAGTAGGCGACATAACCGAACATGAGTCCCAAGCCATGAGAACGTTTGGAATGTATGTCGCCGTTATAATCGAAGAAGCAAACAATCAATACCTGAGCTTGGCAGCGGATCCTCTCGACGCTCACGTCGCGAAAGAAAGGTTGGCTGCAGCACGCGAGTGGCTGATAAACATGAAGGCCGTGGTAAGCGCACGTACAGCACAGTCGGGCGCTGCAATACACTTCACACCGTGGAAAAAACTCGTGCGCATTGTGGTCGCAGTCGAGTGTGAGCTCACGGCCCACTTGGACGGAATCGAAACACTCGCAGCCAACTGCACAGCCCAGCGTGCGAGATCATTTGCGGCAGCGTAGGGTCTCACAGGTTAGGCCAGCTTCGTCTGCAACGCGATGCACTTTCTGGTGGCGGCGACATGCAGGTTGTCAAAGTAATCGAGCGCCGAACCGGCTAGCACCAGCCTCATGTCTTGCCGCCAGTCTGGCCGAACCACTTCGAGCAGGCGGCGCAGCACCGGCGCTTCTAAGGCAAGGTACGTGGCAAGCGGCCCCGTGCAGTCGGGCGCGACGAGGCTGAGGCCAATTGAAACCGAAATGATCGCAGCCTTGATGCTTTCGATTTGCCGCAGTATGTCGGTCTCTGACATGTTCGCCTCAGGTTGATTTGGCCCCGCGACGCCCTGTCCGAGAGGCCGTTGACGATCTGGCTCGGCGTGATGGTCAGCACTATTACCTGGTCGCCCTCTATCATCACGTTCAGCACTTGCGGGTGGGCCAGCAGGTTGCGCACCCAGCGCGACGTGAGCGACGACGCCTTGAACGTGTAACGGCGGGTGGCACCGCCGGCTGGCGACGCATCCGCCTGAATGTCGTGGTCCTCGGCAAACTTGTCAAACGACGTTGGCTCAACCGCTGGGCTGTCCACATCATCGGTGGCCCGGAATTTGGGCGGCATGTCGTCGGCCAGCTGGTACGTGACCCGCTTGCCGTGCTGCCTGGCCACCTCCTCTAAGTCGCGGGCGTTAATGACGTTGAACCCTGAAAAATGAACGGCGTTGCCCTTGTGCAGCGCGTGCTGGATTTGCTCGTCGCTGTGGGTTTGCAGCGCTGTGACTGCGTTAATAAATTTGGACCGCTCTTCTGCGCTCATTGTATTGTGTTTTAATAAAACGAACACGGCAATCACAAATAGCTACGGCCCCACTTTAAGGAAACGAAAAGTTGAGCGTGTCCATCAGCGCATCCTTTACGTCCATGGCGGCTTCGGGCACCATGCCGTCGCAAGCCGGCCCGCCGTTGTCGTACGACGCCGGCTGTTTTGGCGGCGGCATCCGGAGGGCGTCGTCGTCGTACCTGCGCCGCTGCGGTGGCTGCGCTGCGGGCTGCCGCTGCTGCTGCTGCTGCTGCGGCGGCGCCACGTACTGCATTTGAAGCGCACGGGAGGCGCACAGCACCGTGCGAAGCGAGGCGTCGGCCATCCGATCCTTGTCCCCCGACGCGTAGTCGTTCATCGTGTCGCCCAAGCTGTCGTCGTCAAGCGCGTACATGGCCCTCACGTCTGGCGGCATCTGCGCCGCCAGCGTGGCCAGCGAGCGCTTCAAAAACACGAGGTCGCGATCCTTGGTGGCCGACTTGGCCGACAGCTCCTGCTGCAGCTTCTTGATGAGGGTTTCGTCCTTGCTCTTGGCCGCCATCAGCAAATTGAATTGGTTTAGTTTCCCCGAAAATAGCGTGGCCACCCGCTTGCGTGCGTCTTCTGGCATTTGCTGCAGCGCGGCAGAGATTTCTGCGTCGGTGAGCGGCGGGGCACCAGCATCGGCGGCGGGCTCGGCGGCGGCGGCTGGCGGCAGTAGGACGGGTGCAGCACTCATCGTGAGCTTTGGATGACTGGATTCCACCGACAGAGCTTTATACAGCGCAACGTCATCCGACGACATGGTGTGGTGAAGGATCTTGGCGCCCGGCCGCGCCGGCCTGATGCAGACGGTCATTTCGAGCGGGGCCGCCGAGAGCAGCTCGCCTGCCGGGGAGCGATTGTCGTGCTGGGTGAGCGACACGCACCCGAGCAGCCCCAGCGCGATGAGGTGCTGCACGGCGTGGCTGGTGATGACCATGGCGCACTCGGCGCTGCCGTCGCTGGCGATCCAAGCGTCGGTGACGGCGCCCACCGGCAGCTTGTGCAGGGCGTTGGTGTCGTTGGCCACTTTGGTCAGCGACGCAAACAGCATGGCCTTTGTTGGGCGTGCCACCACCTTCCCGATCTGCACGACGGCCTCTTGGATGCCCGCGTGCTCGACCGTGACCGGGACCCCAGGCATCGCCCGGGCCAGCGACCGGCGGTGCACGGCCGGCAGCTCGTACTCGGGGGGGCACGGCACATTTGGCGCCCAAGTGGCAACGGCGTACCAGTACTCGAGCGGCTCGGGAAGCATGGAATGGGATGTTGCGCGTGTTTTTTTGTGGATTTTTTTTTTTGCCTATGTTTATTGGGTGCACATAAACAAACTTGGTGCGAAGATATACAAACGCATCAAAGCAAACACCACCCATTCCCATGGGACACATGGCCATGTTTGACGATCCGGGCGCAGCGTTTAAACCCCACGGCGTCAAACCCATGGCCGAGGCGTTGTGCGCGTGGCTGCTCGTTCCGTTGGGGCACAGCACGTACATTGGCATGGGCGAGCGCCTTGCTGGCGGCAAAACGATAAAGACGCGCGCCGAGATGCGGTTGGTGCTGTTTGAAATCATGTCGCACTACTGCACGGAGGGGCCGCCGTCGCAATCCGCGCCGACATCGCGCCCGCGAGCGATCATCCGAACGTTGATGACCCGGTGCATGGGGCTGGTGCTAGGGAAGTGGAATACGCCGGGGCTGCTGACCAGCGGCAGCCCAGCCGGCAACGCGGCATGCCGGGTGCTTGGCGTTGGGATGGCGTTGTACCCAGACAACTTTGTTGAAGTGGTGCAGGCGCTGGAGAAGGCCACGCTCGCTGGCAACCGTCCAAACATCGGGCTCGAGTCGGCAAAGAACATCACGTTTGGGTTCATATCGGCCATGAAGCAGGTGAACTGCGCGGAGCCAATCAAGTACCTGGCACAGTGCCTGTTCATCAGCGCCCAAACCGGCGGGCCTAGCCTGCGGAACGACATGTGGGCGTACGTGGTGGAGCAGTTCAGCATCCCGCCGATCTGGGAGCACAAGTGGACCAGGTGGATGTTTTACATGCTTGGCCAGCTGGTGAGCAGCGACGCCGTCGTCAAGGGCGCCGATAGCTGCTGCTACGACAAGCTCGTGCACAACACGCTGGGCTACTCCTTTGGGCCCGGGCACCTTGAAACGGTGCAGGCGGCGCGCCACACGATCCTCACGGTGATGGCGGCCGGCCACGCGTGCGCCCGCGGCACTTGCGCTATTGACGTTCGGGGGTGCGTCTTTACCCGGCTGCGCAACACGTACCCGGCCGTCTCTATGTACTACCACGGACCAGGCAACCTGGATACGACGACGAGCCAGTACATGCAGCAGCTGGTCAAGACGGCCGTTGCCGGCGCACACCCAACCCACTGGGATCCGACCCCGTCCGCCCTGTGCATGAACCACCCGATCCTGGGTTGCGCCGGCGACATGGCGTGTGTGCCGAACACCCACTCTCACAGCCACACGCGGTTGGTAGCGGCTTTTACAATCGATGCCATTTACCAGCACGTCGGCGCGACGCCGGAGCTGTTCGACCATATGATACAGGCACGTGCAGGCCTCAACCACATTGGGGCGACGGCCTTTGCGGTGGTGGCGGGCCACCTGCCGGTGAGCGTGGCATCGCTGCCGGCTTCGATCCGGTTCGATGGCCATCCGATCTGCCACGAGGTGGCGAACGCGCTGACCAAGCCAGCGTACACCATTTATCGTGGAGCGCAGATTTACCACTTGATGACGCAGGACGTCGCCGCCCACTGGACCAACGCAAACTCGAGGAACGTGGTCAACATGCTGGCTGACCGCGGGGGGTTTTGGCCGACCACCCTCTCGATGAGCCTGGTGCTGTCGTCGCGTCGCATGCCGTTGAAAAGCGACATGCTCGCCATTCACCTGAATCTGCTTCAAGGGTACTCGCCGGAGGACGGGCACCCGTGCTGGTCCCGGCACGCGATGACGCTGGTCCACCTCCTCGAGAGCGATGCCCAAGGCCGGCTGGACGTCCCGTCGTTCAACGTCAACGCGCACTTGCTGCTGCAGAGCCTGCCCAACGAGGCCATCGTCACGCAGATGGAGATGCTCGCCAAGCACCTGAAGCACATCCCGTCGGCCACGCTGCTGCAGTCCGGGTACCCTGGAACGTGGGGCTCGCTTGGCCGTGCGGCCACCATGCAGCCGGACGAGCGCAAAGCGGCGCAACTGCTTTGCTCGTTCGCAGACCTTTACAAGACGTTCAGCGTGGAGCTGTACGGCTTGGGCGTCTGCCCGGAATGGCGCACCGCCCCGTCCAAGTGGCAATGGCAGCTTGGGCCCAGCTTTTTAGAGGCGGCCACGACGTTTCTGCTGTGCGTGTGCGCGCGCGAGGGGACGGCGTCCAAGTCGGTGTTGCCACCAGAGATAGCGCACATTGTGCTTGAAATGGCCACGTGCAGAACACGCCACGCTGACTATGATGATGACGAATAAATCATAAATTTCTTAGTTTGAATATATGCGGCTTGGAACACCCTCCTACAATACAAGCAAGTACTAATTAATGATGCAGTTCTGCGATCACGGCGCGCATGCGGGGGACCCGATCGTGGTGGACTCGAGCAGCAGCAGCAGCAGCAGCAGCAGCGATGACGACGACGACGAAGCAGCGGCGGGCGGCGGCGGCGGCGCGGCCGATTTTAACGCTGCGCCGCCAGCGTACGACGAAATGGCCGATGCCACGCCAGTTTTGTCGCCGCCTTCATCGTGGAACGACTACAACAAAGTGCGGGCGGTCGCTATCCTGCACGACTCTAAGAACAGGGAGGCAAAGCTGGCCATGGCCAACTACTTGGCTGGCCTGTGCCCTGACCCGCCCTCTGGCGCCTTTTGTTACTTGCTGCCCGGGGACGGGGTTCGCCTGGGCCGGACTGGGTGCGATCGGATTCCGGAGCTGGACGACATGACGCTGTCCCAGCACATGCGGAAGCTCAAGGCGGCCAAATCGAGGGCGCAGCTGCTGTGGGTGGTGGACGGCGTCAGCATGCCCGTGTCGGGAACGCGCGTGCTCGACAGCGCCAGCCGAGAAGGAGTGCGCCATCTCAAATCGATTTTCCAACACTTGCTCGACGGCTTTAGCGGCAGCTTTGTGTACGACATGATGAGATCCGAGGGTGCCACGTCGGGCATGGCCCAAAGGGGGTGCAACGTGCTTTCGGGCGGCGTCGACTGCAAAGTGATCATGTGCTTTGACCCCTACCAAAAGTTCACGGTGACTGTTACGACATAAGGTCAATCAATCAATGTATGTATTGTATTGTTGCAAACGCAATATTAAAAAAAAAACTTGAACGACGTGTTTACAGCCGATACTCGTAGGTGCGAACCGCCCTCATGTCCTGGGCGCCCAGATGCTTAGCCTTGCGCACCAGGTCGGCCTTGTTGGCCACGATGCCGCTGTACGCCGTGCAACCTCGCGATAGATCCCTGGCCGCATCCGGGTTGTCGCGGTACCAGAACACGACGCCGACCGACACTTCGGGCTTCTTCTGGCTGACCATCCTGGCCTCGAGGGCAGACGGCCCCTGGGCCCGCAGCGAAGAGCACCGGACGGCGTTGACGAGCGACCAAAACGGCTGGTCGGCGTCGTTGCGTGGTGCGCCACCGGCAATCACGCGGTCAGTGTACTCGGTAACGAGGTCGAGCGAGCGCACCGGGCACGGCCGGCTCGGCTGGGACGACGGGTCGTGCGCGTGCTGCCACTGCTCGTTTGCGTACGCCCGGATGAGCATGCTGTCGACAACCACCATTTTGCGAAGCCGCTCGCTCTTGATCGTGCGGCCGCACGCCTCCTTGCACAGGTCGGTGAGCCTGGCGTCTTCGTAAGTGTTGACCTTGTCCCAGCACCGTTGCCGGTCATCCACCCACACCACGTCGCGCGGGTCAATGCCGATTTTGAACGCGCTCGGCATCACGTACGCATACGCTTGCGTTTCCCCCGGCCCCCCCGGCACCTTGGCGGCGATGGCGTAGTTCTTCCGGACCAGCCGTGTGAGCCGGTACCACGGCTCCGTTGGGTCCAAGTCGATGTTGGTCTCTGGGTTGAGGTCATCCACAACGTACAGCGTGTTGTTGGCGTTGTTCGCATCAGGCCGGGGCGGCCGCACGTACACGTCGGACAGCCGCTCGTTGCTGCTGACACGTGACCAGCCTTGGACGTCCCGGCGAAACGGCAGGTACTCGGCCGTTTCGCAATCGGCCGTGTGGATCATGAGGCCTGGCCCTACCTCGGCCCCGTTCAACGTGGTCCCCTCTGTGCCTAGAAACGCCAAGTTGTACTGGGGGGCCCCGTCCGGGAACGGCGTGTCTGGGTCGCTCGAGCGCGCCGGGTCAAGTTCGAAATCATACTCGTCGTCCGGCGGCGGCGGCGGCGGCGTCTCCTCCTCCTCCCCCGACGACTCTTCCGCCTCGCTCGTGAGGTCAATCACCACCACTGGCTCCATCGTTTTGCGTTGCGCCGCCGCGGCCAGCCAGTCCATATACTACGCCTCTTCGGCGCCGTCGGTCGTGGTGGTCGTCGTCGTTGTAGTGACAGAGTGCGACAGGGCCCAATCGGTGATGACGTTGTTGCATGCGGTGCACCTGCACGGCTCGTTGCAGTGCTGGCACTCGGTGACCGGGTAGTGCGGGTGGTACTGCGGGTCGCACGCCAGCCACTGCTCGAGCAACCCGTCGCACTGCTGCGTGTACGCGTTGGCCTTGTCGAGCAGCACCCAGCCGTCTATAAAGTTTTTGCGGCGGCAATCAATGCAAGCCGGATCCTTGAGGTTTGCCTTCAGCCACTGGTTGCGCTCGTCCAACGCCCTGATGCTAACGGGCCCTCGCGGCGCAGGTGCCGACGGTGGCGGCGGCTGGTACGGCGGCGCGGTGCTGCCTTGCTCCGTTTTCTCTTGGGCAATGATGTGGTTAAGCGACCGACACAACAATTCTTTGAGCTGCTCGCGTTCTGGCACGCTCAGTCGGTCGGGCGGGCGCTCGCGGTAGGCGGGTGGCGGCGGCGGCGGCGGCGCGCTCGGGGCTGCATCTTGGCCGCTGGCGGGCTTGGTGGCGTACATCGTAGGAAATCTTCTGCTTTTTGGGTTGCCGGTGGGCTAAGTGGTTATACTGGCCGAACCAATTAAAAAAAAAAAGGGTGGGTGAAGAATCCCACAATCGAGCAACTCGCGCGTGCAATGCGGACCAAGAAGTGGTCAAGTGACGTAGCACACTGTTGGGCACCATGCCGAATTGGGATTGCCTAGAACGCATCCCAATTCGGCACAGGCCAAGTCAGCCAGCGTGGCTGGCGGTCCCGTCCTTTGGCTCGCCCAGGCGGGTTACCTACTTTTTTTGTTGGTCCAGTCCAAAGAACAGAGAAATTTACAGCCAGGCGTTCTGGAGTGCCGCCACAGCCGTCGGTTTGGTTTCTTCGTCTACCTGTTCCATTGGTACAGCACGTGCCTTGGCGGGAGCCTTGGACGCCACCCCAGTGATCCATGATGTTGTGGTGTCACATTTTTCACCAGCGCCGTCGTCATCATCGTCTTCCTCGTCTTGGTCCGACCAACTGAGACCACGTTCTTGGTCGTCCTCAATCTCTAGGTCGTCCGCATGCTGGTACGCCCGCCTCTCGATCGGCAAGATTGTTACGGCACCTTCCCCATGCGAATCGGCCGGCACATGCGGGCGCTCGTCGTCGCCGTCGCTGTCGTCGTCACTGAGACCATTAACGGCATCTTCATTGGCACGGTTGCCAACGGCGAGTGGCACAATGGAATCGCCTGCCGGGTGATCTGGAAAATCCACAGCGGCGGCAGTAAAAGGTATCGGTCGAACGGTGCCCATGGCGCTGCTAGTCGTCGGTGCATGTGTGTCAAGAGGCGAGGTAAATACCGCTGAGCCACTTATACGCACTCGCAGTACTCGTACGCACGGCGGAGAGCCATCATTTCCGACACGACCAGCTGCGACGCCGGCACGGCCGGCTGAATGACGGCCAGCGGCTTGCCTCCGTGGCGGCCAAACATCTTGCCGCGCACCCGGTCTGGCAGCGTGTTGAGCCAGGTTTCCACCACTGGCTGCGGGCACGACAACGCCAGGCTGGCTCGGGCCTTGTCGCTGATGACAAACGTGGCCAGCGCCACCATTTGCAGCTCCCACATGGGCGACTTTGACGTGAGCTGCTTGAGCCAGCTCGAGACGTCGGGCGGCACGCAGCCGCTGCTCTCGTCGACCGCTTCGTTCGAGGCGAAAAGGGCGCCAATCACCCCCATGGGCCGCGGGTGCGCCGCGGTTTGCGCCTTGGGCGTGTAGTCGCCGTGCAGCTCGCCGTTGGACCGGGGCGGGGCTGGCGTGCCATCGAGCGTCATGGCCACCGCGAGCGCCTGGCACAGCTCTGCCAGCCCAATCGCGTTGTGCATCAGGTGCCACGCGCCCTGGGCAAAAATCGGTGGCATCACTATAAAGACGGCTGAGCAGCAGCAAACAACCGAAGGAATGGCTTCGTCACCGGCTCCCGAAACGATCTTGCTGCTGCAGCGAGGCGACGAAGCGGCCGTCAACGGCACCGACGACGTGGACGACGACGACGTCGAAGATATCGTGTACGAGTCGGACCCGATCGTCCACTTGGCGCCAACAACAAGCCGCGCGATGAGCCAGCGGCAGGGGTCGTGCCGCTCGACCAAAACGTGTTGTGTCATCTCGTTCGTCGTGGCCGCCTTGGTGGTGGGGTTGGTCGGCCTGGCGAGCAAATCGCACGTGGCCAAGTTTTTGCTGGTGAACGCCGCAGTCGGGGGCGAGATGGGCCAGATGGTGGCCGACATGGACACGTCGGCCAGCATGTGCGCTGACCCAGTCAAGCACGCCTGCGGCCACTACGCCACGACGGCCAGCGTGCCCCGGACCAAGCTGGTGGATCTCAAGCGCCGTGTAGGCGACGAGGTGCTGCTGCTGGCGGGCAAGCTGCCGCCGCCGCCCACGTGGGGGTGGCAACAGTTCTTGCAAGAGTGCATGGCCGAGCCCGACGGCACCGATTTGGCTTTGGGCAAGCCCGTGCAGTGGCGGCTGGAGCGCGGGCTGCCGGCCGCCGGCGTCATGTTTGGCCGAACCCGATCGATCGATTTGGACCGCCGCGAGCGGGTCGCCACCATTTTTGACCTGGCGAACCCCGGCCCTTGCCACCCGACCATCTCGTCGTGCGAGGCCACCAACCTCACCAACCTGGCCCCGCTGGACGAGCCTCAGTGCCTGGCGTCGGTGGACCCCGAGGCCATGTGCGCCCGGCTGGTGGCGGCGGCCAACCAGCCGCTGGCCGCAGCGCTCACCGGCCGGTCGTGGTGCGTGGACGAGGCGCTCGTGCTGTGGCCGTCTGCCACCAGCGCGGCGTACGAAAAGTACATGTACCCGGAACAGCTCGAGCTCGACGCCACCAAGCTGTTTGAGGTGGTGCGGGACACCGTGGCGCGCCGGCTGGCCAAGCAGCGCCAAGCGGCTCTGGCGGCCCGGGTCCAAGCCACCGTGCTCCACACCCGGCACAACGCGCCCCCGGAGCAGTACAAGATGACTGCGGCCTCGTTCGTTGAGCGGTGGGGCAGCACCCGAAAGCAGCACTACGAGGCCAACATGGCGCTTCAGTTTTACGGGAGCAACCAGTGGGACATCTCGGGGACGCACGTGGGGCTCTTTTACGACCCGCTGTTCAACGCCGTCTACCTGCCCGCGGCCACGTCGGCGCACTCGTGGTCGCCCTTTTACATGTCGCGGGCGGCCAAGCTCGGGTACTTGTTTGGCCTCGAGCTGGCGGGCGCCATCGCCTCGGCCAGCAACGCCCCGGCCTCTGCCTCGGCCGCGCTGGTCAACACGCGAAAGTGTTACGCCGACACGTACGAGCTGCCGGCTGACCGGGTGGCCGACGCCATCAGCCACCGCGTGGCCACGTCAGCCGTTGCCAGCCTGGTGGGCACGGCGAGCACAGAGCCGCGCCTGGTGTGCAACCCGACTTGCGTGCTCACCTCGGCAGCCAGCCGGTCCTACACGCTGATGATCCAGTCTTGGTGCTCCACCCAGCCGGCCGACGAAAACGAAGACATTGCCCTGGCCATTGGGCAAACCAACCCGATTTTGGCCGCCTGGCAGTGCCCCTCGGCCGAGGCCGTGCGAACATGCGCCACGCTTGGAGCTTAAGATTGTTTTGTAGCAGCGAGAAACCCCACGCTAGTTTTGTAGCCATTTTTTGTTTTTGTGTTTATTGGGCTTACCCAAAGATAAACCAACCGACTTTTCCGCACACATGTACGGCTCACTTTACAGACTACTCGTCGGAACCAACAGCCACCGCCACTAAACTGTCATGTCCAAAAGCACTACCGAGCTTGCAATGGTGTTTGGCGGCCACGCGCTAGGCATCAACTTGAACCGTCGCAAGAGCAACTCGCTCGTGCTGCTCGCCTCCAGCGTAGAGGCGTCGGCCCGGCAGTTTACCGGCTCGTTCCTGCCGCCCTACGCGTCGTCGCTTGCGACTGGCCAGCTGAACACGTCGCAGACGCTGCTCAACCGCACG
>Ga0307978_1001867_pt1 | contig 15275 bp, 11 predicted proteins | sample OrgLakmetage1056_FD_203151 | JGI IMG/M metagenome (GOLD analysis project Ga0307978, IMG submission 203151) | Saline water microbial communities from Organic Lake, Antarctica - #1056 | ecosystem: Environmental > Aquatic > Non-marine Saline and Alkaline > Saline | place: Antarctica: Organic Lake...
TTCTTGTCGCTCCTCCTGCTTCTGTATTGTACTGTACTACACTGTAATTTGCGCTGCTGTTGCACACTGCATTGTATGTCCTACTGCAATCATGACAAACACGTTCTAAATCAAAGGAGTGGCGATCGAAAGGAAACGACAGTTGACAAGTTTATAATTATGATAACAACAACAGGATTGTTATTATTGTGCTTGTCACTTGTCATGGATTGAAAATAATCGTATGAATCATTATAAAGAATTGATGGACAAGTGAGACATGCAGCACCTCACGGCAATGTATTGCGAAAGGGTTCATTCATTCGCTCAATTGCATAATTAGTAATTACTTCTTACAAATAAATTGAATCATTCCAGGTTTTGGCCTTACAGACACAATTACATCAAACCTCGATCGATTTCTCGACATCTTACCTTCTTCTCCTTTCAATTAGATGCTTCCTCATCTTGTAGACATAGATTCATATCTTTTATGTTTCTATCATCATAGTAGATTGCGGTTCTGTTATCCTCCTTGACAGTATGGTAGTATCAAGCTGGACACCACTGACGGAGATAAACCATTGACAATGTGCGAGGTTTCCATTCCAGATGCCGAACCAGGTGACGATCTCAGCCTCAGTGCTCAGGCTACTGGGTAATACTAAATTGCAGTTTTAACATTGTGTCCAGGTGCTATTGCGGGTTGCAGTTAATAATGAGATGTGTGGTTAGCTCAATTGCATCATAACTCGTTCCTTTTTAGAATATTCAACTAATCTCAATTTATTATGTGGTAGTGGAGCATACTTCAATTAACTATATAGACTACCATATAGTGTAACACCACGCACACTTTAGAATTCCTAGTATAGACGCTTTTGGTAGCTATGAAGACCGTGCACACCGCCCTCCTTCTGTGCGGCAGGTGAACGAATCTCAAAACGGACCTGTCCGTTATATAGCTTTTCCTTGGCCTCTGTTAAACTTTTGATACCTGCATCTTGAAGACCATGCCTGACTCCTTGCATAAGATAAGGAATGTAGCGTCTAAGAGTCCCTTTATCCTGGACAGCTCCAGAAACTCCCTGTGCAACCTTCACTGCAGCTGCACCAGCTGGACCTTTGGTATCTTCCCAAACATAACGTTTTTCACTTCCCTTGGTCATGGCTTCAAGACTTCCCATTCCTCGGTATCTCTTCAAACGGACTCCATCTTGGTAGAAGTACTCACCGGGAGCCTCATCTGTTCCAGCAAGCATGGATCCCATCATGACACAGGATGCTCCACAGCAGAGTGCTTTTGTGATATGTCCAGTGGACTTGATTCCCCCATCAGCAAGAACAGGAACATCGTATTTGGCAGCGAATTTGGACACATGGTAGACAGCAGAAGCTTGGGCTCGACCCACAGCACATACTTCTTGGGTAGTACAGATGGATCCAATTCCCATTCCAACTCTTAATCCATCAGCACCAGCCTGAATAAGATGAAGGGCTTGCAGTGGGGTAACAACATTTCCAGCAATAACATCCACATGAGGATGCTTCTTCTTGAGATGCTGAACCATTTCAATCTGAAAAATTGAATCACCCTGCGATGAATCCACGACAATAACATCTACTCCAGCATCTGCGAGTGCAGCGGCTCTATCCCGATCATCAGGACGGGTCCCAATCGCAGCTCCCACCAACAACTGTTTATTCTTATCCTTGGAAGCCCGCGGGAAATCTCTATTCTTTTGCAAATCCGTGCGCGCAATGAGTGCCACCAGTTCATCATTTTCATTGACAACTGGCAATTTCCCCTTCTTGGAAGCCTTGAGTTTTTCATTCGCTTTTTCCAGTGTGACCCCCTCCTTGGCCACGGAGATAGAGGAACGCGGAGTCATGAATTCCCTAATTTTAATGGACATATCATCTACAAAGGAGGTATCCCTATTTGAAATGATTCCCACCAGTTTGGATCCCAGCTGTCCATCCTGCGTAATGGGAATGCCCGAATATCCCAGTTCCTCCTTGATCTTGAGAACATCGGCTACGGTATCCTGCGGAGAGAGACATACCGGATCGGTGATGAAACCATTTTTGAATTTCTTAACTTTGAGGACTTCGGCTGCTTGATCCTGCATGGAAAAGTTGGAGTGAATGATACCGATTCCTCCCATGAGTGCCATGTGGATGGCCATCTTTGCCTCGGTCACGGTATCCATGGGTGAGGATACGAAGGGTTCTTGGAGTTTAATGTTTTTGGTGAGGTTGCCGCTAATGTCCACGTCACCGAGTCCAAAGTCTATATGTCCCGGCATCATAATAAGGTCATCGTATGTGTATGCAACGGAATCTTTGTTGTTGCAAAAGACGGCCTCTCCAGTGAATCTGTGATGGATGTGTGTATGCCATGTGTTGTGTTGTATATTACGTGGATGAATGGGTAGGGAATGGAAAGAAAGGATGAAAGAAGGAAATGAATCGTGCTGTTAGGATAAGACTACTCATTGCAAGGGGGCATAATACAATTCAAATGAATTCACATCAATATATAAAGAGAAGGCAGCCAGTGAACAGGCCAGTGATCCAGCCAATGTGCCAGGCAGTTAATCGGAATTCCATCACTTACCCACAAGAACCATTGTTGAGAGTTTCCTCGTCAAGTTCCCAAAGTGCTTCTCCATTAATAGTGGCCATGCTTGAAAATGATGAAAGGATAATGTAGGTGAAGAAGGGACGGGATTAGATAGGAACTGAAACTACTGAATCAACTAAGAAAGGGCAGTGGATAATTTATCAAACACACGAGCAAGCGCCAAAAGCAACCAGAAAAACAATTCAGAAATTTCATGAAAATCCATGCTGATGCAGAACGGAAATCCATGGCTGATGGTGTTCCAATTTTGAGCGCGGAGATTAAAGATCAAGGTTGAAACATATTTGAAAATGGCTGGCTAGGAATGAATGAATGGGGTGCGCGCCAGAATTCGATGCAATCCAATAGTAGCTAATTTAGCTGTCGCTTGCTGATTTCTCTTGTTTCAATAATTATTAACCGCCAAGAGTATGGTGACTTTGGTAACGTAACGGCTAGTACAGCAGTTGGATGTTGGAGATTGGAGAAGCAACAAACAACGGAAGCTAATGAATTTATTTGCGGCATCATCTTCCTCATCAATCATCATCTGTTCTTGTCCGCTGATCCGATCATCCATTGTTTGATTGCAGGCATTTGCAAATAAATAACTGTGATTCCTAATTACTAGTTACGAAGAATCGTCGTGCAGCAATATGATTTCAATCATCAAGCAACAGCTTCCTGATTGGCCAGATTGGTAAGTGGTGGTGAATTATTCACAACAATGATGGTTGGTATTGGTCAAGCATTCTCTCTTGTATCTACTTACAGTATTTGTGTCTTTATCTTACCTTCTTGACTAATCTAAATCTATTATAATCTATTTTATTCCATTCGATTCCAATGCAGGGCGATGAACTTACTGGTTGTAATGACGGGACTCCTCATCATGACCTACGTTATCTCAACACTCGTCACACCCGCTATTGAAGAACAAGGAAAGAACAACGGCAGTAGTAACAACGACAGTAGTACCAACAACAACACCAAAGAAGCAACAGCAACCAACGAACAACTGCGCAGTGATTACAATATCTTTCGTCGCAAGTATCTAACCGTATACCTCATCGTCATGCTGGCTGATTGGATGCAGGGAACACACATGTACACACTCTACCTATCCTATAACGTCAACATATCAGCTCTCTTCCTCACCGGTTTCCTTAGTGGAGCCATCTGTGCACCCTTCCTTGGATCAGCAGTTGATAAATTCGGAAGAAAAAGGAGTTGCATCGTCTACTGTATCCTGGAAATTATCATCAACATCCTAGAACACTTTCATCATTTTCCAACTCTCCTCTTTGGAAGGGTCCTCGGAGGGATATCCACCAATCTACTATTTTCAGCTTTCGAATCATGGATGACTACGCAGCACAGGCATCTCGGTTTCCCGGAAAGTTGGCTGCAGACCACATATTCACAAATGTCCATCGGAAACGGGACCATGGCCATCCTAGCTGGAATCATTGCCCAACTCCTGGAAGATAGTTTGGGACATATTGGACCCTTTCAAGGGGCAGTTGCACTCACTGTATTATCACTTTTTCTCATTCTCGGATGGGATGAAAATTATGGTGAAGCCAATGAGGGAGAGCATGAATCATCATCCCTCTACCGTCAATTCAAAGAAGGCTGGAAGGCCACCTTGGAAGATTCCATGATTTGGAGGATTGGACTTACCCAGGCCTTGAGCGAAGGGGCCATGTATACCTTCGTCTTCATGTGGGTTCCTACCCTCCTCTCCATGGATCCACCAGGGGGAGTTCCCACTGGGTGTGTTTTCTCATCGCTCATGATGGCGATTACCATGGGAGGCATGATGTTCCCTGTCATCAATTCCATTATTAGCAATAGCAAGATTGTCAAGAAGATGCATCAGGGAGATTCCATATCATCGGAAATGACTGCTTCGCTCATATACGCACTGGCAAGTGCATGCATGGCCATTCCTGCCATGTGCCTCTGCAATGCTCATAATGCCACCCGCTGCTTCGAGAAGATTCTCGTCGCTTTCGTCGTGGTGGAATTTAGTGTTGGATTGTTCAATCCCGTTGCGGGAACATTGAGGTCAAAGTATGTTCCTGATAATCTGCAGGGGGGGATCTTGAATATATTTCGTCTTCCCCTCAATGCTGTGGTGGTGGCGGGGACATATGCTACAGATGTTCTGCCGACTTATCAGGTTTACATGATCGTTAGTGCTTGCTTCATGGGAGCTGCGGTTCTTCAGTTTACCATGATCTTTCCTTCCTCAGTTGGTGCTCCTGATGGGGGGAGCAAGGCGAAGAAAGCTTGAATACTCAATACAATATATATTATAATGTAATATAGTCATGAGTAAACGTTAACAATGGTCAAGCCAATGTCAACATTGTTTATAGTTGTAATTGTGATTGGTAGTTTTGCTTGTTTCTTGATGCAGTCAGCTTATTTATTATGGTGTGCCCAGATATTGCCTAGGTACTATTCAGACTCTATTAGAAAAGTACTGATTTCATTTATCGTCATATGACGATCATCATCTTTCATCTTTCTTCAACCGCTCACTGATTATTATATATTATAATTCAGAGCAATGATTTGCTCCATTCGCTCTCTAGAGAGGACTTCACTGCTTTGTTCTCTATTTCCTAAATGGACAATATTATGTTCAATGTAGCGTTAAGCACAGGCACAAACAACGGATAAGACTACTATTGTCTATTATTGAAATGAACAAGTGGAGCTTTTATGTGCAATCTGTTCTCCTTTGATGAATGTTTGGGGTGTGCGACTCCCTGATCTTCGGTCATTGATTATTTGAATCTTCAGTCATTGATGCAGTCATCTAATCACATTGTAATCGCATAAAAACAAGTACGTAATCGCATGAAAACAAGATCCTAGTTTATTCAACCAAACGTTCATTAAAGTACTCATGAAGCTCAACCTACTATACACATATATTATCGTCGCTGCCAGTTGCCTATTTATCGATGGGCAAGGACGTCTTCTGAAGGCTAGTACCAAAGATTTGAAGACTTCGATCATATCTTCCAAAGTATCACTTGATTGTGACGTGACAACTTTCGGCGAACTCCAAGATATAACCGATGTTGATGGTGACATAAAAATCTGTTCTGGAACAATTGTTTTTATCGAACAGATTGATTTGAGTGGCAAGCAAATGACGTTTACATGCCCTAAAGGTGGTTGTGTTCTGGATGCCGAATTGAAGAGCCGATTTTTTTACATCGCAGGAGGCAGTAACATCTCATTTGATGGCATCACTTTTAAAAATGGGAATTCAGGAGTAAGTCCACAATGAATTGTTCTGCATTCTTGGAAGGACTCTACCGCAGCATACTCTACAGCACTCTACCCACTAAGTCAGAAACTCCTCGTAATTGATTCGTTCATGCTCGTCTCACACTATTGTTTCGTTATTGTTATGCTTTTGACAGTTTGGTGGTGCCATTTCCATTGGTACAGACGGGAAAGTGGATATCGTAGCATGCAGCTTTGTTGGAAATACAGCAAATGTAGTAAGTGACGCACTGTGTTCTACTACTACATTAACTTGTTATAGTGTGTTATTCTTCAAATTCTTCATTTCGAACTAGCTCTAATACTGCTGCTTGTATTGTTTCGCTACTATGCTTTTTGCAGAGTGGTGGTGCCATTGATAATGATGGAGTGATAACGGTCACAGGATCTAAGTTTGATGGAAATACAGCAGTAACAAATGGCAACAACATCTTTAACTTTGCAGGTGATGGTGTTGTTATCTGTAATGATAAGAACACATTCAAAAGTTCTGGCGGTGGCCGCGATGATGATTCTGACGGTAATTACCCACCTGATCTCTGTGCAGCTTAGAAGTTAGGAGATTAGACGAGAAGGCAACCCTAAGGAGTTCCTCTTCGGATGGCTTCAGGTGTTGAGAACACCAACTTCGAATTTGGTAAAGCCTTCCTTCAATTCAGATGGGATCACCTCTGAATGGCCCGCAGGTTCTTGTTGGAAGTTCCAAATGCCCTAATTCTTATCCCCTGTTAGCAGCCATGCAACTCGTACATGAAGTATGAACCAGCTTTCTAGTGGGACATATACAGCTGGTGTCACATCTAGCAGCATAACATCAAGTAGTGTCCGATCGGGATACCGGTAGAAACACAATTGATTAATATTCTAATTTACCACTCATTTTTAGAAGACCCGTTTATTTTGTAAATACTTGGAGAACCTTTGGATCCACATCCGGCTGATTTTTGAGCTACACTACTAGTATACAATTGTACAAATGTTTACACTACCAGCAGTCATGAGCTACCTGATCTCATGCCGCATGCAGATGCAGATCAGAGATCAAAGAGTAAACTGTAATTTGTGAGAGGACAGAGGACTTCTACATTCGTACATACGAACACTCAACAACAAACAGCAACTTCAACAGCAACTTCAAACTCTCACCACCACACGACTACCTACTTGAACTCGGGAAGGCCCTTTTCAAGATTTTCGTAAATGGTATTTTTGTATCACGGTCAGAAACTATCGTAGCAAAAAAGAGCACCGCCGCAGAGTGCAGAAGAGTGCAGATGAGAGAGTGGTGGTACCACACACCACCCATAATTACCCAATGCCACGCACACATCAGTATTAGTAAGTAGCAAGGACCCTCAATAAATACCCATCATACACCATCTAATAATTATCTACAGTATTACCATTCAACAGAGCATCTGATAATATTTCGTAACCGAGGCTTTCCCTAATATTCAACCAAATCCAAACTGTCATAGTATTGAGCATCTCATAACGAAATGACTTCCATGACTTTCAGATTTCTGCCGTTCCTCTCTTTATTCATTTTCACCTTGGCAAATATTCAACATGCCAGCGGAAGCGGTTTGTATCCTCTCAAGAATTTGATGAAGGACAACAAGAGCAACAACAATAACAATGATGAGAAAAACGGATACTATGTAGACGCGTCCACAGGAACAGTCACTGCACTCGAACCTGGAACAGAAAAGGAACCAGTAACCTGTAACGAAATCATGGCCAAGGCCGTCGTTCTCGCATCAGAAGAAAAGGAAGCTGCCATCCAACAGAGGAATCTTGCACTCGCCGAAGCAACTGTTGCAACTAACAGAGCAGACGAAATATCTACCAGAATTGATGCGGCATTGGCAGAAGCGAAGAATGCTACCATTGAATATGAAGCCATGAAACTCTATGTCGATCGATTGGTCGATGAAGGCAAGCGCGAAGCTGGACTTAAAATTGACGCTGTGCAGAAAGAAACTGCTGCCGCCCTGGAAGAAGCGCATCGGGACCTGGAGGAAAAGAAAACTTTTTGGGAACAGGAGGCAGGGCGAGCGATGCAAGATGCAAAGGCACAGAGTCAGGCTGATAAGGAAGAAGCTAGGGATCATATTGAGCAGATGCGGAGGAAAGCAGAAGAGGAGGTGGCATTGGTCAATAAGGAAATGGATGCTGTCAGGGACAAGGCAAAGGCCAAGATTGATATGGTGCAAAGTAAAGCGGAACAGGAGGTGGCATTGGTCAATAAGGAAATCGATGCTCTCAGGGATGAAACGAAATTGTTGATTGATAAAGTCAAAGATGAAGCTAACCAGGAGACCAAGAAGATCCAGCAGGAAGCACAAGAAGAAATATTCAAGACTTACAGCGAAGCGAAACGCACTACCAATGAAGCGCTAGAACGATCCTCTGAAATTGAAAGAAATGCAGAGGAGACTACAGCGGAAGTAGTAAAAAGAGTTGAATCTGAAGTATCCGATCTTAGGAGAAATTCCCAACATAAAATTGAAGAAATTGAGGAAAATTGCATTGCAACGATTAACGAAGGGAAAGAAGAATGTTCGAGAATGATTGTAAAGCAGGAGAACAAGGTCAAAGAGCTCGAGCTTCATGCGTCGAATAGAGAAGTTGCACTGCAGGCCACTATTGATGGCCAAGACAAGACGGTCACTTCGTTGAAACTCGCCATTACTAATTTTGAGCATAATCTCGATGAATCGAATAATGAGCTGAGATACTGGGTGCAATTGCATGATAATCAGGGTTTTATCAATGCAACCCTTGTCAAGGCACATTCCAGAGCTGTCATTCACAAATCGATCATTCTTGTGGAGGAGAAGGCGAAGCTGGGATATGGTATCGTGACACAACAGATGGAATTCATTTACAAAGAGGTCGACACTCTTTCCCAGCCGCATCGCAAAAAGCTCAGAACGCTGTACGAGAAGGACCTACAGAAAACTGTAGATTCTAAAATCATTCCTTTCTACCAAGAACGTATTGCACCTCTGCAGCATAAGGCGCATAAGGAGGTCTTGGCTCCTATCGCGATCAAGTATCAAGAGAAAGGGCGTGAATTATCGAACATCATGAGAGACCAGGCACAAATAAAATTTGATCGACTTTGCCTTCTTGTGCAAGAGCAAGCACTGATTGTCAAAGTATTATTGTCATCTGACAAAATCCAGGAGAAGGTGACTGTCCCAGAAGGTGTCATTGGTATGCTCGAAGATATCGAAAATGATTCGACAACATTCGTATCTGTCGTACTTAAGTCCGTTGCAGCATTTACGATGTACAAGCTGCGGTATACTATTTTGAATGCGCTATTTTCGTTGTGTTTTCTTCCCCTTCGACTTTTTTGGTACTGCTGCCCTTTGAGGTTGGTGTTCAGGGGACGCAAAGAAGCTGTCACCAAGAAGAAGGTGCCCGTTGCAGTCTCATCGAAAGGTAAGAAGGGGGGTTCCAAGCTTGTTTCAAAGAAGGCTGTCAAGAAACAGCGCAATGGTCATGAAAAGAAAGATTAAGTACCGGTTGTTGGATGGATAACTTTCCTTTGATATGCTTTGATGGTGCAGTCCTTAAATGTTTGATCATCATAAATATAAGTTGGTTTCATGGTATTTTTATAAATTGTAGGGGAATAATGAATTTGCAATTCTAAAGACTGCAGATCCACCATGTTCCCATCAGAAATACAAGAACACAATCATAATAATATGCTGATCATTGTGTATTATTATGTTGTGAGCCAGTTGACACATGATTGCAACTATATTTGAATGGTATCCTATGGTTTGAATTTTGAACATCGTGTGTTTCATTTTACAGCAATTTACAAACTTTCAACTTTCACATTATGTATCTACATACCGTACGATACATACCTACATCATGCAAAACCTGTCCAAGACTCAAGACATACTATTATGAAAGCATCTGTCATCTTCTGACATCTCCATATCCTCCATCATCTATCTATTATCTCACGTTTTGATAGTCTACAGTCTACAACATATCTGCAGAATAAATAAAACGAGCAAACCCACAAAGTAAAAAGTAGAGTATATGACGACACCATATCCGTTCGATCGTTTTGTTGGACTGACTGGTAGTGTCCAAGGCAAGAAGATCAATGGATCTACAGCTTCCATATCTTTAACCAGCAGCGCATCAACCATTTCGTCGCTACAACCAGCACCAGAAGAAGTAGAAAATAAAACTCGCTGTCCAGCATTGATGGATATGAGTAATATTGATTCCCCCCCCCCGAGAGTTGTCAAGGATGCCGTCATGTGTCCGTTGGAGTAGGTCGAGGCGCAATTTGGGATACATATTTCAATGCTGTCACGGCTCATGATGGCAAGGTGCAAAATGTGACAATTATTTCAGGAGCATCTGCTCGATCGAGAGGTAACATTGCTGCCAATGAAAAATTTGTCAGCAGACATGAACAAGCTCAAACTCGATAACGAACAGGAGCGACTGATTTGGTTTTGAATGATCTTAATGTTGCTAGAGCTCTCAATCGTATTGCGATCGGGGAAGATGCAAAGCTAGGCCCTTCATTGAACACGAGGTTACAGCACATTATTCCATTGTTTCCTAAGAATGGACTAGTCGCAAGAGAGAAAGTGATCTTTTGGCTTGAGTCCATGCGGGTAAAAGCTGATTCGTTCGACAAGAAGCTCGGACGGCAGCGATATACAGCTGTCATGGAAAGGATGTTTTACATTCATCCTTGTCCGCTCAAGATTTACCTGGATGCCCTGGAGGTCCGATATGTCGATGCCATGAAATCGGACGTGTATGTTCAGCAGGACATCTACCTTGAATATGAAAAAGAAGAAATTTTGGATTACCCTAAACATGCCATTGCGCTGGGAGAACATGTCCGTCTCTCTCCATCTATTTTAACTTCAGTTGACCCACAGATGTTCTAGTCCGCTGTATTGTGGCTAGATGAATTCATTTAGGAGCTTGTGCGACTTGGATCGACAGAAGAGCTTGTGAGTGAGTGGAAAGTGCTCTCCCCTGGAAAGCTATACAGCAAACATGCATTCGAGTCATATCTATCTCCTTAAGAAAAAGTAGTGCTTTCGAAAGGTCCAAATGAAGACTGGGGTATTACTAAAAGCAAAGATCAGCATATTAGGTCAGCCACGGATCATGCCGTGCACGCAATGATTATTGCTGGGATTCATCAAGTCAATAAAGATCCAAAAAATGTTATTATCTACACTCAGGACTTTTACAAGGGCACCGAAAATGATAACTTCATTTATGGACAATCCAAGTATCAGAAATTCCTGTTGACTGAGCGTCGGCGGAAGCAGCACTGAAACTGTATAACAAGGCGATGCGACAGTTGGCTTTGGGTGAGATTCTCAATATCATGTAGATTCACCTTTTGACATGTGTGGAAGGTGTAGAAAAAGCATCAGGAATTCCAGTTGGCTGAGCGTCAGCAGAAGCAGCACTGAAGCTGTATAACAAGGCGATGCGATCAGTTGGCTTTAGGCGAGATTCTCAATATCATATAGATTCACCTTTTGACATGTGTGCAAGTTGTAGAAAGAAGGCACGTAAGAAGAAGGACATGTTTGCATGCGGACGATGGTGAGTGCGATGCGACGTTGGAGGTTTTTTCATTACATTTCTAGTCAGCTTGTTCCCTGCTTTCATGCATCTCATCTCATTGATTTTATTTCAATTCTATAATGAGGGCGTATCATATTGCAGTCCGAAGTGTCAAAAGAATGACTGGAAACACATCGTGGTGGATGTTCACTCGTCCAAATTGAAAATGAGATGGAGAAATTGAAACTGAATCTATCTGACATGCATGCCTCCATGTATCAATATGGTACAAGACTCCCGAATCAACCCTGATTCCTGGGTCAATTTCTATCATTATGGTGAATAAAGATATGGATACTAGTATGGCAGCAGAAGGACCTACTATGGCAGAGACTAGTTACCTGTCTTTAGTCCAAGCGCAAGCTAGTATAACAGACGCTAAAGAAAGCATTTTGTTCAACAATTTCTTTGATCTACCTCCAGTACTGCGTCTTGTGAGTTGCTGCGGACCCCTTGCACATTTGAATTTTGCGAAAGAGTCTCTTGATAATGTATTAGGCGCTGTTAACGGCGAGCTTATCAACTCGGTGCTCCAGAGGTACAATGTACTGCTTTAGAGTGGGAAGCATAAAAATGGAATAAAGAGACAGTCGAATGGCTTTGCACAGATGAACGCACAAAGGGTCTGATCGTGATTGGCTCGCCAATCGGATGGGCATGCTACACTGGACAAGATGAAATAGCACAGATGCTTGTAAGTTACGGAGCCGATCCAGGAAAGACCAGTCTTGTCTTATTTTGGTCGTTGCCTCCTTTGTTGCTTGCAGCTTAGAATGAAAAATTAGAAGCACTGAAGATCCTCGTAGACGAATGTGGCCAAGAAATCAATACGAGAGATGCAAATGGCAAGAACATTCAGCAAAATATCAAAATATCTCCAAACTGGCGTGAGATTCCTGATCACGTGGCAACTATCAAATGGACCAAGAAGAGGCATCGTCGCGAGCTTTAAGTTACCATTAAAGCTAGCATGATTTATCATTAATCATTAATATTGCCATTACTTGGTCACGCTATCTGTGAATATTCCTATAAATCTCTCTATATAGATATGACTTTCCAAATGCTCACTTTGGACACGTACTTGGGAACCAATTCAGAAAACAGACAACTGGACAACAGTGTGGCATCCTTTAATTCAAGGAACTGCAGTGAAAAGGCCATAATTTGAATATAGAGTGGTAGTTGAGACACAGCAAGATATCAAAATGAGAATTCAACTTATCAGTATTTACTACATCTTTTTAATGCTTAACATTTGTCTATTGTATCTAATGAAGAACTCGGGAAGACAGCTTTTCTGCGTCATACCAATTGCGTTATCAACTTCAATCTGTATCTTTCAATACTACACCAATCTCTTCATCCTTCCTATTGTCCATTGAACAAGATTGCTCACCTAAAGCTATTGATTTGATGTCTTGACCAGACTTCTCACCATCCCCCAATTTTCCATTCATTTCTCCTATGTGCACTAATGTTGGTATTTCAATAATCGGCTTTATCAACATTGATCCACTGCATGGTGGCGATATACCAAGATTAACATTATCAGAAGAGGAGGAAAGAGTCGCCGTGGCCTTTGGCAACACAGAGGACGAGCTGATGAAACGATCATCAGAATCTGCTACAAGACTTCCTGAAACCGCATCAGAACACCTTCCTCCCGAGCTCATCTGATTGGAGTCAAGGTGGTACAAGCTGGGTGGGGGGAGACCACTCATACTTGAAGTGATCATTGGCGCAATCATATCAGTTGCAGGAACTAGCCCAATTCGATTTGCATCATTTCCTTTCACGCTCCGATCATACACGTTGGCTGTCCCTCTCAATCCATTGCCGATGGTACGCGGTCGATGATCACTTTCTCTTGCACCTCCAACGGTGAAGACACTCCGGCGACGAGGAGGAATTGGCTTGCATTGAATAGCTGCCCACAAAGCCTGCAAAATATTCATATCGCCGTTTCCCCTTAATTGACTCGATACTCTGGAAAATATGAAGACAACGAAGTTGAAGAAACCTTTGCAGTGGTTAAAGAGTGAGAAATAAAAATATAAACATAAATAGACATACAAATGCAAGTATTTACAACAATAGCGCACCGCACTGGTTGAACAATCTTACCTTGCAGGGGGTAGAGGAAGGCCGCAATCAAAGATATTGTTGCATTGGACTCTCCTGAAACAAGGGAAATAAATTCGAGAAGAAAAATGAAGAAATAAGTACAAAAGTATGCTCCAACATATGCCAGTGCTTGATTCAAGACCTTCCTACTATTCGATACCGTCTGCCTCAAGACCCCCCGACTAGCGTTGGCCTGAGCCAAACTCTGACGACCAGCAATCATACTCGTTTCGATACTGCTTCTCCTCCGCCCACCACTAGCTGCCTGTGCGACATTTGCTGACCTGAATCCAGCATTTACCAACCTCCTTTCCTGCCTCCGCACGTGGAGATATACGACTGTCATCTGAATGCAAATTGCAAAGAAGATGACGAGCATTGGAAAAGTGTGCGACACAAAACGAATTTGTTCCGCATTTTGTCCTTCCTCGCATTCGATCGAATCGACCGTGTTGCAATCAGAGGGAGTGGGATGCATGAAACACATGCCATGAAAAGGATGTATGCTGTTGGTGGCTGAAGCAATAATGGCACTGCGCAATGCCCACAACCATGGAATAGCATGAAGAAAGGGTTCAATGTTTCTCGTGATTTTGGCATCTGAATAATTCCACTTCACGACGCAAACGTAATAGAGACAGAGGGCACAATTGTAGAAGGGTGACAGAATCCCTCCAAGGACGATGAAGAACCCTTGAGTATGGCATGCTGCTTGATTGGTTGCGACTGGAATTTGATAAAAGATCATTTCACCATTATCGTCTGCCAACGATCTCTCTTCATAATTGATGATGGCTGTCGAGAATGCCATGGGAATGGATGCCAATAGATCTCCAATACAGAGGCCGATCAGTAGGCGATTGAGTGTGGTATGCAGCTTGTCTTTGGATTTAGAAATCACATGGATGATTGCAAAGGAACCCAGGACGGACAACGGAGCAGGGACTGCAGTCACTATTGATGAAAGGTGTTTGGAACCCATGATTAGCTATGTTCTTCTTGATGTGAATAATGCAGTAGGAGCAGGAATACATAGGTCCAATGTGAAATGTGCAATGTAAAATGTACAATATCCGGCAATTGATGCTTCGTATTCGTGTTTGCTCGTGATCGGTGATTGGGGAGGCCTCTTTAGAGGATGTCAACTGTCAACTGTCAGAAATCAGCTATTACAATAGATTGAAGATTGAATAACACCTATCTTTACTTATAGTAATACAGTAGATAGTAATAACACATGGGGGCGATGCCGGGAGTGGTATTAGTGTCCACTCCCTATCTACGCTCATGAAAAAGGCAGTAATGCTTTTTAAAGGCAGTAAAGGCGCGCAGTTTCTTTTTACCGCAAAATACCAGAATAACTAGACAAAACTACGTGTTTCAACTCGGCATAAAGTTGTCATTTTAATCTCTACAAGATCCAAACAAATAAGAAAACCTCCTGTTTATATATTTTTAGTTAATTGTGAATGAAGATTTGATGACATCTTGCTTTTCTCGTCAAATATTTCGTTAGCACTTTTTACGCGGTAGAAGCTAGCAGAAAATATTTTTTTCAGACTGTTTCAACTCGGCATAAAGTTGTCATTTT
>Ga0307978_1001876_pt1 | contig 15190 bp, 17 predicted proteins | sample OrgLakmetage1056_FD_203151 | JGI IMG/M metagenome (GOLD analysis project Ga0307978, IMG submission 203151) | Saline water microbial communities from Organic Lake, Antarctica - #1056 | ecosystem: Environmental > Aquatic > Non-marine Saline and Alkaline > Saline | place: Antarctica: Organic Lake...
GTGATGCCCAAGTAGAGTTCTCCGGTCCAATCTTCGGTGATTTTGTAATTTTCGCGCAACGAGGTAAATAAATGCTGCGCGTGCTGTTTGCCGACGTATTTGATTCCGAAATCGTCGACCACCAATGGAAAAAGGACGGGGCGCGTAACATGGCGCCACAAACCGTGGTTCTCTCGCACGGATAGTATCCGTTTCGCCCAAGATTGAGAACAAGTTGGTCGTATGCAAGGCGGCCAGCTTGTGGCAGGCCGTACATACCCTTGCTAATTTCTGCTAGGACCCGTCCGTCAACAATGAGGTCTTCGAGTTCGTAGGCGGCCATCACCTCTGGGTTGAGAAACTGGATCGGGATCCACATATACTCGCTTTCGTCCATGTCGGTGAACAGGTAGAAGTCACTAATGTCGCCAGTTGCAAACTCGGCGTTGGGGTTCGAGACGACACTGTTGAAGACGAGTTTGGCAGTGGTTAGATCGGCGGTTGGCGTTGATGTGTCGCCTGCATACTTGATCTTGTTGCCTCCCACAGTCCATCGGACTCGGTACGGGTCCGCTTTGCTCGGGCGGTAGTTGGAGACTACGCGCAAATATGTGGCCTTTTTATGCTTTGGTAGCTTGGACCGTGCAATAAAGCTTATCGTTTTTGTGCCTGTGGAGCCTTTGATGAGGCGTCCATCCGTGAGTTGGTTAATTTCAATCATGTTGGCTTGTTGCCATCGTTTTGCGTCGGGTCCCTTGATTAAGTGGCAATATTCAAAGGATGCGCCTGTATTGGGATCAATGACGGAGTTGGCCATTGGCTCAGGAAAAACTGTTGTTCCTGGCTCAGCGAAAACATGACTAGCTTTCTGTTGCTTGCGATAGCGCTGTTTGGTGCGCGTGTTGTGGCAATGCGGTCCAGGGCGGCGTGTTGGCGGGCTCGATTTTAGTGCTGGCGTTGCTGTGACTTTTGGTCGGCGTCGAGCAGGCGCGTCGACTGGGCGACTGGGCGGTTGCACTGGTTCAGGGACTGCCGCAGGAGGATCATCCACAAGTGGCGCAAATCTGTTGTTAGTGAGCACCGGCTTTGGCGGGAATACAGTTGGTTGCTTGTTCTGGCGCGCAAGTTCTCGTTGGACTTGGCCGCGGTTGCGCGTTGCGCCTGCGTAGGTAAATGCTGTGCCGCTTGGCGGCACCCTCGGAGATCCTGCAGTGGTGGGTAAATTTGGTTGGTTGTTGGCGAAACGCACCCTCGGAGCTGGCTCGGGGTGTGTGGCAACTTGTTGGAAAATTTCCGCCAGGTTCTGCAATCCTTTTCGGTGATCGTCAGCTAATGGCGCGATAGGCGCAGCTGGATGAGGATTCTGCAAAGCGTAAATGAGATCGCGGGCGGCAGCGGTGGCGGCATTGGCGGAAGATATTTTTGGCATGACAACGTTTGACGGATACCATACGAGCGTGTTGGCGATCCGCTCTTTGGCCGTCTCGGTAATGTACGCTCGGTACCATCGATAATGTTCAAACGCTGGTCCAATGTACCATCCGAGTACGGCGTGAGGTGCCCAAGTCCCGCGTGCTTCGGGTAGTTCATGTACCAATACGCGCGTGCCTGGCGGGCCCATTGGCGTACGATTGAAGTCAAACGCGCCGTTGAGCTGTGCGTAGGCCGAAAGCTTTGGGTTGATGCGCGATCCGCGCAACAAGTTCAGGGTTGTGAGAACTTGGGGCAAGAGGCGATCCCACAGGCGTAACGGAAACTCGGGATCAGTACTGCAAAGGATGGAAATGAAATGATTTTTGAAAGCACGAATCGCACGTTCTGCAGCATTGCGCCGGTGCGTTCCAGCGGGTGTGAGCTGAAAATCCACTCCTTCGTCCAACATGTATTGCTTGAGAGCGGTGGACGCCTCGTTGTCAAGTCTTTGGAGTTTGGGCCGCAGGCCACGCAATGTTAGTGTTTGGTGGATGCGTTTGTACGCCGCGAGTAAGGCGGGGCCAGTTCGACTCGTCATTGGTTCTGCCAAGATTGCATTGCTGTCGTAATCGTAGGCGACCATCAAGTACCGGTGTCCGCTGGTAGATGCGGCAAGGAATTGGCCAGGCTGGTTGGAGTAGATCTGTCCGCTGATGGGTTGGCATTCCACATAGATGTGGTTGCAGCGTTCTTCCGAGTTTTTGGGCTGTATGTTGCCGGGCGTTTCGTCGGTCCCGGGTAGCAAATATGCCTGGTTGGCTTTCGGTTTCTTTTTTGTCGACCGTAAGTTACGCCGCTGTTGGTCCAAGTGTCCTTGTACCCTGGCGTTGGGTGGCTCTTTCAGGTGCTGGCGAACGCGTGCCGATGTCAAGTCGGGCCATGTCGTGTAATATCCAGCGTCAATGGCTGTGCAGAAAGACGAGACGGCTGGTGAACCCGCACAGGCATGCAGGAAAGCAATGCGTTCTGGCATTGATTCAGCAGCTACTGCAGCATGTGCAGCATGCTGTAGAATGTTTGGTCCCGGTAAATCCTCTGTTGCATGAAGAGGATTGGTGGCGGAGTTAGTGGGTAACTGAACTTGCCACATCCCGGTGGTGTAGTCTCGGTGACCAGTTCACACAACGTGGTTGTCAAACATGACGACCACTTTGTCTTGGTCAAAGGTTGCTATACATCCGGACACACCTGTCCGACAGATATAATGGATGCTTGCATGTTGGGGAACAGGTGCGTCTTGCGTGCTTCTTTGGATAAGTGCGGTAGACGCAAGTATCCTTCGTGCGTGCTCGTTATCGTACGGTTGTTGGGTAGACGCACCGCGATTGGATTTTTTGTTGGTTTGACATCAAAACATGGTGTTGTGGTTGAATCGAACTGGCAATAATTGCTAGTCGCACCGGAGTCAATGATGGCGGTTGTTGTTGGTACGTCTGACGTAGGGACGTACAACGAATACGGGGAGCAAACAGTAGTGGGCAGCGCAGTTGTGGAGTTAACTTGATCTAGTTTATACTCTACTTCGTTGTTGCTACTTTCTGTCGTCCCAGAATCTCAGAGGCCAGCTTGGCAGCCGCCGCGGGTGTTGGTGGCTGTTGCGTCAGGCTGGTGCTTGGTCGCGCGAGCGTTGCATTGAACTCCACTGTGGAAGCACAGGCCGTGCGTCCAGCAGCACTTGGTGGGCTCGTTGTTGTTGGTGTTGTCATTGCCACCGCCGTTGTTGCGGCGACGGTTTTTGTTGCTTCCTCCTCCGTTGTTGCCGCGTGCCTTGTTCGCTTCTTTATACGCAGTGAACATGGCTTTAGTGGCTGCGGACTCGGCTTTGTTGGCGGCCGGCTCGGCTTGAAGGGCCCGAAATTCGGTGTTTCGGCTCTCGTCTCGGGCAGCTAGGTTGGCAAGCTGGCTTGTGATGTCTCCAAGCGTACCGGTGTTGCTGTTGGTCTGGGCGTGGTTTGCCCGCTAATACCCGGCAGTTTCGGTGGTGAGTTCTTCATCGCGGTCGTTCGCGTACTGCTGGAAATGGGCGGTTGCGGCTGCCCACGTTTTGTCGGCCGTCGGAAACATGCGCCAACGCTGGCAAGCGTAGGAGAGGGGCCCCTTTCTTTCACGAGGTCGTAGAGCTTGTCCGTCTTTTGTTGTGCCGATAGAGGAGTGCCTGCTAGCGCAAAAGCATTGGCGGCGTCGCTAATCTGTTGAATGACAAATTCTAGCGGTCCACCTTCCCAGGGGACTTCCATGCGGCTCGCGACTTCTTTGCGCTCCGTTTCGGTGAAGCGTCCGTAACTTTCGATTAAGTGGTACAACATGTCTTGGATGCTGCACATGTTGTAACCAAGGCGGACGTGGGGTAGTCGTTGCCAGTAAATGTTGTCAGCGGCGGCAAGGAGCTGGTTGCGCAAGTTGCGTTCGGTGGCTCGCATGAGCTTGTACGCTTTCCAAGCGTTGGTGTGGAGTCGTAGCGTTTCAGCCAACTGGGCTGCAGTTGGGTTTGCGTTGCCGCCTGGTGGCGGAGTCGGATCCATGGGCGGCTGTTCGGGGATTTGGAAAGGTGCCCCGTGGAGGTCAGCGTATTCTGCTGGTGATAGCGTCAGAAAAACATGACCGTGGTTTCCAAACCCTGAGTCAACGGACGAAGAGTTAGCGTCCAGTTCGAGCTGGACGAGCAAAATCTGTTTGCGTGTCGGCTTGTGGCCCGGCTCATGAAGCCGGGTCAGAGTAGCGTGTGGGTAGATGGTGAGACTTGAGGATTCGTTGACCATTTTGGAAGTTGGTGCGATGGCTGTACGGAGCAGCAACGAAAAGCACGGTGCGATGGCTGCGGGCAGCGACAAGAAGCACGAAAGAGGAGACGGGATCTCGAACTCAGTTAAGGTACGTTAAGTGTAACGAATGTCTGCTAAAGCTCTCAATACGATCTAGGCTTGAGGTCTTTACAAGAAGAAAGGAGAGACAAAGGACATTCGTTAATAATGGCCATCACGAGTGATGGGTTTAAGCTACGATGTTCTGGTGCGATAGATGAGGCAACGGCATGGCGGCCGGCGTTGAGATCTTATTGCTGGTTGTACCGGTCTGGATTTGGATCTTTGACTGGAGTTACTGCCGGGTTATACCCAAGGATGAACACTTGTTTCCTCGCCAAAACATCATCAAACATCACCATGGAGGCCATGCGACTCTTCTCCAACATGCGCAGCATGTTGTTACTTCTCTTCATGATTCCTCTTCTCTTTGCCGCTGTCGATAAAGTTCGCGTGGTTACCAAAGAAGAACTCGCCAAGAAAGTAGGTAAAGCCGGCGACGAACTCTGGCTGTCGATCTTGGGCGAAGTTTACGACGTGAGCAAGGGCACATCTTACTACGTCGAGGGTGCTGGGTACAGCATATTTGCTGGAAGAGATGGCTCAGTCCCTTTTATCACTGGTACCTTTACTCCAGAGGAGGCCGAGAAAGGGTTGGATGCCTTGACTGCGGACCAGCTCTTTAATCTGGACACATGGCGAGAGTTTTATGAGAAGGAAGATAGGTACCCCTTCGTCGGGCTGCTAGAGGGTTCTATGTTCAATAAGGACGGCAATCCTACAAATGAGATGATTGCTGCAAGAAAACAAATCGCGGAAGCCAAGGTTGTATCTGACGAGAGAAAGAAAAGGCGAGCCGTAATCATTGCGCAACGAAAGGAGGAAATAGCAGCAAGGGACGCTGCTGAGGTGGCAGCAGCTGCAGCAGCAACGGGCTCCGAACTGTAGAAATACTTTAGAATGTAATCAATGATAGAATGCGCGCAATACTGGTTGTCTGCCATGTAATAGCTATGTATGCAATAGTGGTCACGACACTCAATCTGGCTATAGGCGGTGCTCTTCTAATAACCCACGGAGAAGCTTTTATTTACGCTGCATGCATGCAAGACGCATTATCTTACGCATAATAGCTTTCTCATACGTCGTAGACGGTCCCTGGTAAAAGACGCACCTGGTAACAGCGAATAGTAGACTAGGTCTACGTACCGTACCTATGTACGAATGAGACTGATGGGTCCTTCGCATGTACCGGTAGAGATACGAAATACGAAGGGTTTTTAACCTTAAACGAGTTTTTTTCGGCGCAGATCGAGTGCAACGAGGAGACGATTTGAAGGAGAATAGGAGCTCTAGGAGCTCGTAGGTCTTCAGAGCCAAATACATGCCAATCCAAGAGGAGAACAGTGGAGAGAGGGCTCAGTGTTTTGTCTTCCTTGCCTTGTTACTTTGTATCAAGTCATCATAAGACGTCTCTTTGAGCTTTTCAGTTCCTGTCTCTTTCATCTCGTCCTTTTCTTTCGTGTGCTATGGTTGTCTACCATAGCGGTCCTGTTTTTTTTTTAAGCAGCTCTCGCTGCCACCTTCCGTGGCGTTGTCGGCTTCTTGGGCGTTTCAGACGCCTAGGAACGCCGCCCTCGCTTTGAAAGGGCTTGCTTCCCAACTTGGAGTGTTGTTGCTGTTCCCTCTCTTCAAAGGGGGTCCAGCAGCGTCGCCTCGGCGCCAGCGCTCAGTTACGCGCTGGCAACACTTCCCCCGGTTTCTGTACCAGGGGATGCCGCTCCGGTTTCTACACCGGCGGCGCCCCCTGCGGGGGGTTGTGTGTTTCTCACGTTGGCAGACCGTTATATGCGTCTGTTGACTGAGGAAGCCGGAGCCTTGTTGTGCCAAATGCACCGGGCAAACTTTCTGATCCTTTCCTCGTCAACCTGGGGGTCCCAACGGTACCTTGGGACGTTAGCGGAGGGATCGCCCCTCAAGACCTTGGTCTCAAGTCTACTGTCGGCTCGGCCCAGACGGGGTGCCTTGCCCCAAACTGTCCTTCCCGATGGCGTTCACCACGCATCGGGCCACTAGGGCGAGCTTCTCCACGGCGGAAGCGGTCGAGTCCATGGAAGCGGCGGACACTGACACCCTTCTTGCCCTTGACGGACTCCAAGCCCTCTGCCTCGTCATCATTGCCACCAATGGCTCCGACAACCCCGGCACATTGTCTTTGTGGGCCCCTTTTTACTCGGCATCCGGTCAGCCGACGCTACCTGAAGGCGAATCCCCCGTCTTTGCGACACGCCTGCCGGAAGAGGAAGCGGCCAATGTCTCCAACCTCTGGGTGCATTTCTCCGCCATTCCCCTACCTCCGGATCACAGGCTCCCCCTCGGCTTTGTAGCCAACCCGTCTGCCATGACGTCAGCGCGTGCGTTCATCTCCGCACTCGAGTCGTGGTCGCATTAGCAGGACCATCGTTGGGACTGGCTCGACAACCAGTTCTACGACGCCTGGTTCTTGGCACAGTCCAAGGACCCCGACTCCTTTGTGGTGACCCTCTGCTCCACCAAGCAGCTCAAATCCCACTGGGCCCAGTGGATTGACGACACGACTCCCCAGCGCGATGACCAGCTGGCGCCCATTGCGACTAACAACGCCATGCAGCATGTCAAGGCAGCGTTGCGCCACCGGGTCTTTCGAGACAATCTGTTGGCCAACGCCACCACGTCCATGGCGGCCAAGTACAGAGACTTTGAAATTCGTGCCTTCCAGGTCTTTAAAGGAGTCAACGATACTCACCCGCCACTGGGAGATCTCCCCGCGGCGCTCCAACCGTATCTTTACTGTTTGGCGCACCCCTCCACGAAAACGTGGACGGCCAAGTTTGACGTCCAACACGACCTGTCGCTCGCTCCCAGCTACGTCCGGCCGTTCCTTCCCTTCAACCTTCCTAGTGCCACGGGAGTCAGCCCCTCGGTCACGGCGTTGGTTGCTCTCAATGATCGCCTTGCGGACAGCACCACTACCCCCTCAGGGGGTGTTAGCTCGGGCACCTCGGTCAACACCCGAGGACTGACCTCCGGGGAGACCCTTGTAAAACTCATGGGGAAGGCGCTAAACACAGGCCCCGGACAGTCCCCCATCCGTCGCTTGACGCACAAGAAGCCGCCCGCCAGCGACCGTCTGCCGGCCAAGCAGCTGGACTACCCCCCTGCGTCGCCACCGAGAACCGCGGACCCGCCGGCCGCAGCGGAGAGACCGGGACCCGAGGGCGTCCCACCTCCTCCCGGCTACTACCCGCCGGCCCAGCGACCACCCCCACGAGGCGGTAACGCGCCCGCACCCGACCGCACTTACAACACCATTCGTACTCGCTCTTTCTCGCGGCCCACGTTGTCGGACTGGTGCCTCCCGATCGAGTTCGAACAAACTCTGCAGTATGCCAATCTCGACCTGCCGTCCAAAGCGTACCTGTTCACCCCTCGCGAGGAGGACGACGCCGGACTCCCTTCCCGCTTTGACAGGAACGCATTTCTCAGCGGTCTTGAAGGCATAGGCTTCTTTGGCCATGGCCTTGCGCTTGGCTGGCTGGTTCCTTGAGGGCGGCGCGAACGGTCGATGCCGCCTTGTTGACGTACTGCAGGAGTAGGTATAGGGGCGAGCGACCTTCCCGCTTTGATAGGAAGGCATTTCTCAAGCTAACGCTAAAAAAGGCGTACACCATCTTGGCGCACCTGGGAGCCCTTCGTCTGCCGACTCATCTCAAATTGTACCCGGCAACGTCAGCTCCAGCCGAGGAAGACCTACCTTTCGACCCGGTCTGGCTCACCACCGTGGGTCTTGTCAGTGCGTCGTGGCACACTAACATCCTTGCTTCGTCAGGCACCGCCTTGAGCTTGTCAAAATTCCTCATCACTCACAGACTGGCTCGTGCTCGCCCCTGTCTGCCTGGTGCCTTCTACCCCGACATTGACCCTGCCTCTCTGCGTAGTCCTACCGTGCTCAAGGCGCTGCGCACCGGGACCTTCGCCAGTGGGCGTTATCTACCCACCGACCAGTGGCAGACTGCTCTCACCCCGTACCACTTCATTGTCTCCGTCCCGGGCCAGACGGCCATGCCAGTGCCAGCCAGCCGCCGGTTTTTCGGCGTCGCAGATGGGCACCCTCGTTTCGAAAATGGGCTGGTTGTTCCATCGCATCTTCAATGATCCGACCCTCTACCCGGACATGCCACCAGACTGTTCGCCGTTCCTGCTCCGCTCTCCCTTGGCTGGCTTTCTCATGCAAGTGCGCACCATCCTTGCCCAGCCACGAGTCTCCAATACTTGGAATACGCAGCAGGCGTCCGACCCACCCCTTGGGCTTCGGAACACCGCCGCCCTCCTCGGCGATCTCTGGACCCTTTTCACTGACTGGGAATCCCACCCAGTCCCACGGCACCACTGCCTGATCGGCGTACCGGACCTCCATCGCGCCTGCTAAGACTTCACATTACTAAGTCCAGAGCTTTTCGGCGAAACAGTGTCCTTCCCCGAGAAACTCCGCAAGTGGCTGGCGGACGCGACCACGTGGTTCAGCCCTATCGGGCTTACATCGGCACCTGACCACGCACTGGCATTCTCTTCCCCCTTCCGGCCCTCACACACCCCGCCTCAACGGCGACGGCCGCCACAAAGCGAAAGGCGGCGCCATCGACTGACCCTGCCAAAGACCTTTTGAAGCCTCCACCCAAAAAGGGCACGACAACAGCAGCGGCAGCGGAACCCTCGCGGGTCATCTCAACAGTACTCCCAACCACAGCCGTACCAGTCTCCAGTGACCGAAGTAAGTTCAAAGCGCGCAACCCACTCGTTTGTTGGACCACTCTTGGCAAAGCCACTCATGCCACAGGCATTGGTGGTCTCCTGTACGCCCTTAAAAACTCGCCCGTCCAGCTCCCGACTGTCGAGCAATCGCATGCTAGTTTTCCTTTCCTGGTGGTGGCACCCAATGACGGTTGCTATGGCACTATATGACTCCCCGCTTCCGACGGCAACCGCCAAGCCAGCGGCAGAAACAAGCCGCGCAAGCCCTGTAATCGTCTCCACATCCACATCTCTGTTCTGTCCGAAGGCTGGACAAAACCCAAGATCCAGCCCCTGTGGGAGTTCGTCCATCATCCAAATGTCAAACTTTTCATTATCCCCACCCCCGCCTTCGCAGCGTTCATGGCTTCGTAAAAAACTACCTTGACACCACGTTACCACCCTGTCACTCCTTGCCTTAGGTAACCCGTTGCTGCCGCCAGTTGCTCGTGTCCTTGCACCCCATCCGTACGAAGCCGCTCCGATTGACACCCTTCAGATTCCATCCACGGTTGCCGATCTCCGTCGCATGTTAGAAATCGAAGAGCGTGGCCTGCGGTTGCCATTGCCACCGGCCAACTTCTGGCCACTATTGTCTTCCGCCACGGCCGCCACCATACTAGCAACACCCCCGTATCACCTACCGTTGTTGATCGCAGTGCTCCCTCGACGCGGCCTCCTCTAGCGCTCTTCGGCAAGCGTCACCTCACTTCCACCGCAAGTGGGGCGACACTCGACTTTTCCCGCCGAGCCCCAGCTGCTATTGCCGCCGGCGTTATGGTTTTGGGAAAGCGTCTCCCCTACTGTCAACCTCCCACTCAAAACCTTCACCTTGTTTTATTGCTCATCTCTCGTGGGACTGGCTGACGGTCCCTCGCACTGGCCATGCCAGCGATGGGCGAATACGCTACGCTTTGAGTAGCCGCCTCGCACTTGGACCTATTGTCACTCCGAGCTATCCGCCCACCGTCGGACGAGACACCGATCTGTCAAGATCGTGCCTACCGCATGGCGGTCGCACGGCTTTGTTTCAATTTCAACTACGGTGACTTCGTGCACTGGCTCGGCGGTGAATACACAGGGGCACAGCGAGATTGGGACGCTACGTTTGACATCGTGGACAGCGTCCGTACCGCCTCCGTACCGCCAGGCTACCCAGCCATCGATTTGGATTGGGCCACACGCATTGCCACCGAGGGCGTTCCCCTCCGCCGGTCACTTCGAGTGCAGCTTCGACTCCGTCAAGCAACGGGAGCGCCACGACAACGCCTCCCTGACTCCGGACGCGATCGCTCACGTGCGGAAAAAGTTCACGAAAGAGGAAAAGCTATTCTACCACATACTTTTCCCGCGTTTCATCTGGGCCTTCATCCCGGGTCTATTCCTAGCTCTCATCACGTGGATCGCCCCCAAAGGCCGACCGGGCAACGACGGGCGTTTATGTGTTGATCCCTCCACTATTCTTGACAGCGATGATGAGGCGAGTCCACCGAACGATGGCGCCGCCAACGCGCAGCTTCCCCGCACGGGTGCCACAGACAAGGAAGATGAGAATCCCCCCGTATACTACGGGACCGCCTTCATGCGCTTTCTCATCTGGATCTACAATCTCCGGATCGACCACCCAACGGAATACATCTGCCTCTCCGCCAATGACATCACGGCTGCGTTTTGCCGCCTCCTTCATCACCCGGACATGGCGAAACTATGGGACACGGTGTTTCAAGAGTTTTTAGTTATTCCATGTGGCATGATCTTTGGGGGACGCAACATCGGAATAGCTGTTATGTTCAGCCGACATTTTATTTGTCGGAATCCGGCACTCTCAGGTTCGGATTTTAATTATTTACTGTCGGTTTGTATTAATAATGCCAGAGATTTCTGCCAATTTTTTTTGGTGGGCGAACTTATTTTGTGCTCTCAACTGATAATGGTCGGATTTCTGCCTGGGTTGTGCCAGAATTAATTGAAAGTGCACTGGTCTCCTTGAGAATACCTGGTCACTAACGGATTAGTTTAATCTGACCCCTTCCTGGTGTAGAGTCAACTCTTGAGGGTGGGCAACCGACATTATCACGATACTATGTTACACTATTTGTTGCTACACAGTGATAATTAATTGCCTTGACAAACAATTCCGTTAGACTTCGCACTTAAATGTTGCAATAGTTGCTTTGTTTGTATATATCACGGTTGTTAGTTTTGCTGTTTGCTAAGTTCCCGATTCCCTACTGAGTCTGAGTCATTGCTTTCCTTTAATCTGGCTGTTTGCGACGCATAGATCGTACGGACTCAACTTGAAACCCATGCGGACCAAAGTGTTTGTGAACAAGTTGTACCATAAAAGCGCGGATTGAACACAACCGTACAGGCCCTTCAGCAACTGTAGGTAAAGTACCTTCTTCCCGTTCTCAATGACGACGAACTTCTCGTAATTGGGGTTCACTTGGCACATAATGTCGGCGGCTTCGCCAACTAACTTCAAAAGAACAAAATCTTCCATGTCCGCGTGTAAATACGCTCCTTCAACGTCAGCCGTTGCGACGTCACAACGCTCCTTAGCGTCAATCATAAGCGAGATCATGAGAGCGTCCGTGGATACCGTGGGAGACGTTGTCTCTTCCTTCGTGTATTTGGTCCTCTGGGACCGACCGTTGGCGCACGTGCGCCCCTTCAACTTGCCGGAACGCTTCTCTTTGATAAGGTTAACAGCGCAAAGGGCTTCTCGCTTCTGACTGGCGGTGAGCGTAGATGCGTCAAGTGGTTCAAAAACGTTTTTACTGTCAAGTTGACAGAACTCCTGCAATAAAGCGTCCACGGCTGCCTGGCCGTGCTTCTTGATGCCTGCAGTTGCGGTCATCTGGGTCATAATATGCCCAAAAATGTACTTGTAGATGTTGTCAAGCAACTCATCCATTTTGTCGGTTGCTTGCTGTGACATTTGCACGCCTGACTCGTACCTTTTCGAGCTTACGGGATCATCCATTTGGTAATCAAGTCGGTGGCCGTAGGATCTGCCTCTGTCGCTCCTGAGGTTGTACTGATTGGTACCCGAATCTTCGTCTGCGTTGGGCTCCACGTCCTTGTCGGGAGCATCGTCTCCGGGATCTTCGTCTCCGGGATCGTAATTTGCCTTGGCGCCTTTGTTGGCGTCGGGATCAAGTTCATCAGGCCCAAAATCATCGGGATCAGGCTAAAAAAAGGCGGGATCATCAACTTCATCGTCATCCAGGACGCCAACATCATCGTCATCCGGGACGCCAATGTCATTGTTGTCAAAATGTTCAATGTCATTGTGGTTGTCAGGTTTGTCGACAACATCATTGTCGGGTACGGTCGGATCAAAATTATCTTCGGTAAAATTTTCATGTTTGTCGGCCAATTCGACATCTTCTTCCAAAAAATCCTCGACAGACGCGTTTGGGCGCCATTCGAATAGTGGGACTCCGCCTTTGATCAGCGGTTGGCCTTCCTTCTCCGCCATGGCTTCGACTGCAGAGATGACTGCGTTGGTCATGGGAATTTTGGTCTATTGATGCCGGGAGAAGCGTTTTCCGGTGACGAGTGACATAAAAAAATAGTCGCCTTGGGCGTTCCCAGTCGGGTTCAGTACGATCGCTCCGGTGTTACGGGAAGTGGTAGTGTTGCTGGGAGTGTTGTCTTCAAAAACCTGTACATACGATCCGAATTCCAGCTTCAGCTCATTGTAGTCGGGGTTCGCGCGCCCAGTCATGATGGTGAGAGGGCTGAGAGTGTCGGAAATGCCGTTCTTAGCCGGGAATTGATTCAGTCCTTTGGCGGCATGGTAAACAAGTGCTTGAATCATCACCTTTGGAAGACGTTTGAAAGGTAGACCGTGAATGGTGGTGCGCGCACGCTCCTTCATCGTCCGAATGGATCGTTCGACTTCACCAACATGGTCGTGGGCGGCGGTAAAGTTGAGCCTTGAAGGGATGACATCGTTCGGATGCACTCAAATTCCATGTCGGCGTGCAAGTCGGAGATGTTGAAACCCCTGGACTTGTACATTGCCAGAACCGGCTTGATCTCACGGAGAAGGGATGCTTTGTTTCTGTTGAGTACGGGAGCAACGGTCCGGAATTGGACTTTGCGAGAGATGGTATGAAAAAAAGGGTGGCCCTGGACGTAAAAAATGTCCATGCAAAGTGTCACATTGCTGTGGTGCTGCAAGATAAAACCTAGGACTTGTACCAGGTTGAAAGTAGGGTCATGTTGGGAGGGGCCTTTTGTTGTTTTTCCTTTGAGGGCGGCTACGTCGGGACCGTAGATGAGTAGAGCCCGTTTGGCGTCATCAACGGTAACGGGGCAGTTTCGGATGAGATTCTTGGCAAGAATTTGTTTGAACTGTTGCTGAGAAGGGCGCCCGATCTTTTGGTAAAGTGCTCGAGCCTTGTCCGCTCCTTCAATTTTGCGACGTGGGAACTGTGCTTTGTTGTTAGCTACAGTGGAGACAAAAGAGTAGTCAATAACATTCTCGTTAGAGTTAGGCTGGACGGCAGCGGCGGCGTCGTGGTAGTAGAGGCCCAAACCGTACTCGATGAACTTAATGATCAAGCCATCAGACCGATGGACGCAGAGGGCAGCTTCAACGGACGTGTCCATTGTGATGCGACAGAGCTTGCGAACGGCGGCGAGAGAGAAGATGTTGGCCAAAGAGTCGAGATTGTACCAGACAGCACCAAAATTCTTGATGTCGCCAACAAGCGACGAAATCTGGGTGCCGCCATTGGTGTGGACCTTCAACTGACTGTTGCTGCGCCTGATGTTAGTGAGGAAATTCGGGTTTTTAAAAACCAAAACAGGCGACTGGCTGTCGAGGAGTACCCAGGAAGATGGGATGAGCTCGTGACGCGAGGGCAACTGAGTGAAAGTGAAATCCGAAACAGGGTTCATGTTGTCAGCGGCAATGATGGCCTCGGTGTGAGAGGCTTGGAGGAGCGTTACGGCGGCAGCGGCTTCAGTTTGGAGAAGAGTGGCGTTGGGACCGTCGGGGCACTTGTCGGCGTAATGTCCTTTATGCTCGCAACGGAAACAAGTGACATGAGTGTGTGTGACGCCGTCAGCGCCTGCAATCACTCCTCCAGCTTGCATAAAAGTAATGCCGTCTTCTTCTTCAACTGCAGGCTCCTGACTGCGCGGATTCCGATGTGTTTTTTTTTGGGAGGCTTGAAGTTGACCAACAGACTGTAGGGTGCGGTCAAATCGGTCGGATACTGATCGTTGCCTCGGGAGAACTGGTTCTCAAGATTGGCCCAATGGGTGCGGAAACAACGACGGTCGGCACGCTTGAAAAGGCCAGAGCAAGAGTGCGGTCACGCGCAATCTTGAGGCGCTTCGTCGCATCGTCTGCGTCGGCCAAGACAGCAGCAGTGGCATCTAGTAAGCCTGGGTCTTCGCCAATGGCACTGCCATAGTGCTCCAGGACCTCGACGAGGGAACGAAAATGCTCAAGGTAGGAGGAAATTGAGTCTTCGGCGCCTTGGGTGTAGGCGTAGTAGGTGGTGCGCGCGTCGTCAAGGGAGAGGTAGATGTAGCGCTGACCCTCAAAACGATACGTGATGCCCTTGCTTTCCTTTAGAATCCAAATGCAATCACTTTCGTGACTCTTGGTCTCGAAACCATCGAGAGAAGTGAGTTTCGCTTTCATTGCCTCGCTGCACTGGCGCCAGATGATTGCGTAAGCGGTCTTCAAATTACTATCGAGATAGTCAGTGCGCGTGCAATAAGCAGACACCTTATTTTCCCAGATAGCGATAACAAGTCTGTTCGTTTCAGAAACTTCGAGTTCCGTGGGCTTCGGAATTTCGGGTCTGACGAAGTCTTTTGTGAGGGAAGCCATGTCTCCCGGGTACTTGAGCTTCTTGGCGATGTATTCTCCGAGGGCTTCTACAGTCTTCGAGAACTGCTTCTTGTCTTCGCATTCGTTGAAACACTGAAAAACGTGACCGTTCATCTCTTCGGTATTGCCCTTAAAAGTTGAGCAAACACGGGGTATAGTAGTCGCGCGGCTGCCGTGACGGTTTCCCCAACCGCGGCTACCGCTGCGTCCGCGTCCTCGTCCGCCACCACGTCCACTAGCAGTGCTG
>Ga0307978_1001877_pt1 | contig 15190 bp, 12 predicted proteins | sample OrgLakmetage1056_FD_203151 | JGI IMG/M metagenome (GOLD analysis project Ga0307978, IMG submission 203151) | Saline water microbial communities from Organic Lake, Antarctica - #1056 | ecosystem: Environmental > Aquatic > Non-marine Saline and Alkaline > Saline | place: Antarctica: Organic Lake...
TGACGGGTGTCTTGGAAAAAATGGATCCCGGTGCTTCAGAAATGGATATCATTCGCATGCGATACTCTCTCAGGCATACCTATGCCGATCAAGTCATGGATTCCCCTAAATTCGCCTTTTACCGGCTGCTGCCGCGCAAAATCTACTTTGTCGGAGGCTTTGGTGTCTTGGCCAAGTGGGTCGATCCGGATGATTATGGTCAAGCCGCCCCCGATATCTTGGCCACGGAAGCGTCCACTATTGTGGAACGCATCAATACGGAACATGCGCAAGATTTGCAGCTAACGGCGCAGCACTTGCTCGACGTGCCGACGCAAATTGAGCAGATTCGTGTCACCAATGTGGACCGCCTCGGCATGGATATTCGTGTTACGTTTCAAAAGGGGACACGCCGCAACAAGGTGCAAACGGACGAATTCCGTATTGGCTTTCGTATTCCCGTCATCTCCGTCGAAGACGCAAAGTCGGAAATTCTCAAAATCTTTCAGGAAGCTTGGGAAAAGGCCAATGGAGTCTCGTGGGGCGACGAAGAAGTGCCCGGGTCTAGCGTCCCAATCATCAAGATCGCCGCGGATGGTTTAGAATAAGTCATATATAGTCAGTGTACTGTACGCGCTACCAGTCAAAACATTCGATTCATTACATTACAGAAATATTTTGTCGGGGTCCAAACGCCAGGGTTCTTTTCGGCCCTTTTTAAGGACACGCTCTTCCCGGCGGTCTGGCTCTTTTGATTTAGGCATTGGCGCATCCGACGCAGAGAACAGTCCCGAGATAGTCCACGGCCTGATCTCGTTAGTGGAGGGAGAAACTGCATTCTCCAACTTTTTTTCTGGCGCAACTCGTTTGGAGTCAACCGCAACAACTTTTTTGTCCTTTCGCTCTTTCGAAGTCTCGTCTTCCTTTGTTCCGGATGGATTAGAGACAGATTCGTCCATCCATGTCGGCTTTGCCGGGGTCTTTCTAGGACTCGATACCTTGGATGAAATCGGGTGTGGCACTTGTTTGTCGCTCACCTCCTTTCTTGGAACACTACTCGGAGCTTCCACTGAGGCCTTGGTCGAAACGGGCTTGACGTCCGTTGCAACCGGAGTGATACTGTCACCTAGCAAGACTCTTTCGGCAGTCTCGCGGCTCTGTTCTAGTCGTTCCATAAAGTAAGACCAGTCACTTATACTGGTGTGGACCTCGTCGGTCAAGGTCGTCGAACGCTCCGGGAAGAAACGCCACGAAGTCTTTCTCTTGCTCCTTGAACGGTCTTGGACTTGTAAAGCGGGTGCCCAAAGATAAGGAACAATGAAACTGACATTATCCACGTAATTTTTATACGCAGCGTTCCTTTCGTATCCGTACTTGGCTTGGGCCAGCTGCACAGCATTCGACAGGCTCCCGGCTGCCTGCGCTCTCAAGGAGGCACACACCACGAGGGGCCCCAGCAAGGCAAGAAAGACCCGGCGGTAACGTCCCAGCCGTTGCAAGAAGTCCCCATGCTCATCGTACTCTGGCTGAACCAGGGACGGGGCATTCAAAAGAAAAATGCCGATCCAAAGAAGCAGCATGCCAAAATAGTTGGGATGCTGCGAGATGGACCACAGACCTGTATTGCAAAATTCTGTTTCAGAATGCTCCTGTTTGAACGTCCACTTTTGGTAGTCTGCAACAGTCTCCAAAATAAGCCCAGTCAAGTACACTAGCACCCCCAACCAGACGAAGCTAGCCGGACCTGGATCGGATGAAGTGGTTCCAAGGCTGTGTGGAAGGGCACATACAATGCCGAAAGTGGTAGTAAACGCCCAAAAGCGCAAAGATCCTTCTGGGGAAGATAACAGGTCGTCGAGGCGGGTATCGTGCCGAAGTGTAATGGCACGGTACACAAAAAAGCAAGACAGCTTGACCGCCCAGAGACTGACAGCCACCGACGAGAGCTTTACTCGTAGCAGCACTCCTACCGGCAACAGCGTCGGTAGAGTCGACCAGACAAAAGCGACCCCCAGCAACACAATGTCCAAATGCATATGTGAGCGAGTTGCTAAACTCATGCAGAATCCCATCAAATTAGAGGCCACGATGATCATTTGACTCAAATACATTGGGACATTATCAAAGTAGACCATGTTCTTCTGCAAGACATAGTGATGAGGCATTTCCGTCTCTATAGGGGATCGAAGCCCTTCCGGTGGTTCGTACGACGGCATCTCTCCAAGCTGTTGAAGAGATGTGGTAGATGGAGGCACCATCTCTCTTGGCGGTGGCTTCGCCAATCCATTCAGTAGCGTTAGTACCGATGTTTTCTTCATTGAGTTGGAATCTTCCCTCCTGACGGATGCAAAGGACGTCGACGTAGCATCAGTCGTTGAGTATTTTTGCGACGCGGTCTCCGTTCTGGCGTCGGTGGCGTCTTCCACGATGATACCATCAGAAGCGAGCCCTTCAGTTTGGCAACTCTCCGTGTCCTTCTCTTCCACTGGGAAGGCACAACCATTAGAAGATTCGGAAGATGCGTCCTCAACTACGGCATCTTCAACTGTATCAATCGAGGTTGTCAGCGTGACAGTGTCTGTAGTAGCTCCTGGTGTCTCGTCCAGTATGCGGCAGTCACCCTCCGTCTCTGTATCCCGTGCTGCTTGATGCAATGGGATACCCTTCGCTCCACCTAGAACAGGACTATCCGCAGAGACCACTCTTATATTACTGTCCTCGTTGACGCTTGCCTCTCCCTCTTGTCTAGGTTTATCAGTAGTAGCAGTAGTAGTAGCAGTAGTAGCAGCAGTAGCAGCAGAAGGAGATGCTCTTTCGGTATCCTCTGCTTGTTCCGTCTCATCACTCCGAGTTGGGCCATTGGTAGAATTACTCGTAGAAGCAAACAGAGCATCCTCCCTTCGAGCATCATCATAATTGACCGTCGTCATATCTTTCGAAGAACTATCGGTAGAAACCGTTGCATCGTCCAAAAAATCGTTGATGAGTTCCATGGGAGGATCATTCATCGATTCATCGTCGCGATCCTCCATTGCAGGAGTCGGGTTTGCTGGTTCTGAAAGTAGATTGCCCACTTGTTGAGGAGAACGTCAGCTGTCTAGCGATGGTTCAAGCCGCGCCTCCTTTCTTACCTTACGGTACGAATACAACGTAAAACGTAATGATTACAGTATGATGAGGTTGCCGTTCATTCGACGTTCAATCTCAATCTGTCTTATCATTGTTGTCGCAGATCGACCCTTTCTGGGAGGTTCGACTGACGTCATTAAACCGTCACCAATTATGTGTCACATACGACGTACGAAGACTATCGGTATTACCGTCCTCGTAGTCTACTGTAACTGTATCTAGCTACTGTAAGCAGTAGCTAGTCGTACTGTATGATATACTCGAGTGCATAAATCACTGAGCACTACAGTAACAGGTGTGTTCCAACGAAGCGTACATAGGCAGACCTAGGTATACTGGAGCCTTCGCGAATCAAGCAAGAAGTCTTACTGTAGTATATCTGAACATAATCTGCCGACACCTGCTTCACCTCTCGATAATATTAGGTTGGTTCTAAAACAGGATCAGTGTTGGTTGCAGAAAGGTCATGGTAGCGCATACCATACCAGCCATAACAAACATATGGGGGTCAATTGTACCTCTCAAAACATGCGCACCGACCAGCAGCCAAGAAATAATGATGAAGCCTGTACAAACTACAGTACAACGACAAAAACAACTATCTGATTTGTCCAATTGTATAATTATACCGATCTTATCTTTTCACCTATTATACCAACAATGGTAATTTAGGGAGTAGCAGACGGGGGAGGGGTGATAAAAGCACCAAAGATCTGGGCAGCAGGGGGGTCGAAGCCAACATAGGCACCTCCACCTCCTGCGGACGTTGTGAGACCGTTGTTGGCAAAGTTGGCACCAAAGGCTTCATCGACCTCAAAGACAACATTACCCTGACCGAGAGCAGTACCTCCTCCCTGTCCACCAGCCTGTTCGCCAGCGTTGTTGACAGCAACACCGGAACCGACACCGAAACCGAAACCGTTCGCAAGATTGGTACCATACGCCTCATCGGTGGTCTGTCCGGCAGCATTGACAATGCCAACGCTGGTAGTACCGGATCCGGCTCCATTTCCACCACCACCTCCACCAGTGGGCAGTCCCTGCACAAAGCTGAACGGAGGGGCCTGGGGGGCTTCCGGGATGGCAACGACGACGACGTCACCTGCGTCCTTGCACTTCTTCTTCTTGTCGTCCGTTTCAACGACGACGACCGCGGCAGGTGCGCTCGGGACAGCAGCGGCGGCAGCAACGGCCGCCGCGAGGGAAGGACCGAATACTCCGTTACCTCCAGCCTGACCACTTCCAGCTCCAACAGAGGAGGAAAGACCAGTGCCGGTGTCAGTACCTTCACCAAGAAGAGTGAACTGCGTGGCCGCAGTCGAGTTACCACCACCAGTACCGGTAGCAGTGGCGGCACCGAGCTGGGAAGTGGCGAAACCACTGGAGGTTCCGACGGCGTCACCGTTACCGAAGGAGTTTCCGGTGCCGGTGGGAAGAGCGGCGCCGGTGATGCCAATGTTGACGTTTGCACCAGTATTAGAGGCACCTTGACCGCTTGCCAATACGATACCTCCGAATTGGAGGTTTCGGGATCCCTTGAGACCAGTGGAAGCCTGTACGATGAAAGGACAGGATAGATAAGAGTTAGACAATGCTGTAAGAGGACAAGTCGAGACGGGACTACACTGTCTCTTGCAGCAGCTTTCGTACCTCGCTGGTTGACATGCGGGTGGCAACCAAGGCGGCCGCCACGACCATGTAGACAACAATCTTGACGGTGGTAGAAGCGTTTGTCATTTTTGAATTGAATTGAATTTTATGCTAAGCTGTCAAGGATGTGGTTTATGAAATAATATACGCCGACGTAACTCCCAGACGCCCACCAGACCTTGGTTTTATGTACATCTTTCATCAGAGGCGTTTGCACTCATTGCAACCATAAACCAAATCCTTGCAAGTTCCATATAACACCAAATTCAATTCCAAGATGACAAATGCTTCTACTACCGTCAAGATTGTTGTCTCCATGGTCGTGGCAGCCGCCTTGGTCGCCACCCGCATGTCAACCAGCGAGGTACGTGTTACGAAAGCTGCAAGAGATATTGCTGGCTGCTGTAGAGGCAATGCATTGCGATGAGATGATGCGATGGGTGCTGCTGTTGTCGACATGTCCGACATTCTCGTCAAGACCTCCTTGACATGTTCAAGCTTCATGATCGCGTTGCGTCGCGCCGCCTTGTGTCTTGTCCATTCTCGACTGATTCGCTTACACTTCTTGCCTTACTCTTCTCTATTATCATAGGCTTCCACCGGCCTCAAGGGATCCCGAAACCTCCAATTCGGAGGTATCGCCATTTCTAGTGCCACCACAACCGGAGATGCCAATTCGATTGGATCTCTCCAACCGGTTTTATTCCTTCCGTTGGCACCCTCCACGGGAGCCACCGGTCAGGGTCTTACCGAAGGAACCAGTTTCGGTACCTCGAGCACGATCAGCCCCGGCTTCGGTACCTCCGTCTCGCAGGGTGCCGCAAATGGAGCTGGTAACGCCACCTCTACTGTTGTTGGTGGTCTTACGCGAGCTGGTCTTGATGCCAACGCTGGTGGTGTTGGTATTGCGCTTCCGGAAGCCATTTTCGGTAATGGTTTCGCCGACTTTGCCTCCAGTGGAGGCGGTGTTGGTACCTTTGGTGCTCCCGTTCTCATCCCCGGTACCGGAACCGCTGCCATCCCCGGCAGTGCCGGAAGCACCGGCGGTGGAGGCAAGGGCAAGTGCAAGGACGGATGTGATGCCATTGCTGCCGTCGCTGCTGTTCCTGCCACTCCACCTGTTGTCATTGGCGCTCTCCAGACTGGAGGTGGCGGTGGTGGATTCGGTTTCACCCTCGGTGGAGGTGTTGGTAACGTGACCAACGTTGATCTTGGATACACCCAGGCTTACGGTACTGCACAGACTTCTGGATTCGGCTCTGGGCAAGGACAGAGTCTCTTTGGACAGGCCGGAGGTGATGGAGGAGGAACTTCCACTGGAACTGGAGGAGGTGCCCTCAATACAGAGCTTACCACGACCGTTCGTCGTGTTACATTGCAGAGACCGAGTTCTCCCGAGAAGTCCAACTAGTTTTGGAGAATGCGGCGCTCTCTCTCTCTCTCTAGCTTGCTTCAGAAATGGAAATGCTAGTGTCTTTCTCAATGCATTGGCAGCTCTGCTTCTCCGCACTTGCTAAATGTTGTGTTGCGTTTGACACTTGGGAATGAATCGAACGACTTTTTATCATCATCATCATCATGTCTACTGAAATTTGCCTCACGGCATCTCTTCGTGGGAAACATAGAGAGAGATCCACACGCGCAAAAGTAGCAATAGTCTACACAGTTGTTTATTATATTTTGGGGATTTAATTGCTATCTTAGGGGGTTTTGCGGAAACCCAGGGATAGGCCGGTACTCTACATATCGTTGTATAGCTCTTCTTCGTCTTGCTCGCCGTCTTCCTTCTGTTCCACTTCCATGGGATCCGTGAGGCTTTGCAATGTCGAATCGACCACAGGTTCGTTCAATGACTGCTTCATATCAAATAGAGACTGCATCAAGGAATGGAATTGTGTGCTACGGACAGCTACATCAGCTGTCGCCTTGGCGAGCGCACCTTCGGTTGCTGCGTAGTTGTCTTGGACTTGCCGTAGCTGGTCTTGCAGGATGCGACTACCCACGGGATGTTTCTGAGCAGCCAATACGGCTAAGGATTCGTACTCCGCCAGGCAGGATTGTGTACTAGCAGCTTGTTTCGTCTGTCCCAAGAGGTCTCTTACTGCGGCTCGGTTGCTCTCCAAGTCACCCGCGTTCCCCGTCTCGGTTGACGCTGCCTGGAACTCCAACTCCTGCCGTTGGTGCATCAAAATTAGTTTGATCATTTCGAGCTGCATAAGCTGCAACTCGTTCACAAGATTGTCGCGAGCAGAGGTGCCGCTACTGCTACTGCTACCGCTACTGATTGCGGTGTCGTCGACGCCATGCGTTGTTGCCGACTGCTCTTGCCATTGTGCCAATTTTCCAACTGTACGCGATAGAGACCCACGGGAGCCACCCGCGAGCCCCAAGCCCACCGATAATCGGTGTTGATACGTATCGGGCTTGATGGTTACCATTTTGGCGTCCTGTTTCGTCGTCATGGTGTAATGTTGTTTATGTTTAGTAGTACTTACAATCGGATGGATAAACCGCTGAACGCCGAATAATGTTGAGCCTTGCTTCGCGCGCAATTCAGCTCCGCGAGGGAGTCGTAGTTAGTCGTAGTCGAGTCGGGTGTGTGCGTGTGCTCGTGACTACGTAAGTTGCATCATCATCCGGAAGTATTCCGCCTGCAGCTAATGTACAGTACGGTACCAGGTTTTCTTTCTGTGAGAGAGACAGATGGAGCGTAAACCCCGTGCATTTGCGTAGTACCAGTTTGCAAACACTGCTGGTAAATGTTTCATTAGAGAAAAGCGGGAGTGACGACGAGGATGACGAGGACGACATGATTCTCACCAGCGGATCATCATCGGTCATGGAAGCTCTTCATTCCTATTCTATTAGTATTGCCAGTTAATGTGACAATCCAACAACTCATACTTAAATGATAATTGCCGCCTGCGGACTTCACCTGATTGCAGCGTTTCCGAGATCAGTGTTCAGGACACGTGAGCGTGAACGTGCTTCTCGCAGACAAAGATGTATGTTCGGCCCCAACTGGAGCATCTACTAATTAAAATGCGTCTCACGCGGCTAGGCAATGCGACTATGCGTGTCCCAAAACCCAGTTGGGTTGAGACAGGACGCCACTAGTACCGTACGGGCGACCCACAACAGCTATCAATAGTTTTCGTAAGGTGGGGGTTACTCCTAGCCCGGATGGCGGCTACCGGTGCAGGAGAGACCGACAACGCTGTCAATTGTCACTCTCAAAACATGCGCACCGACCAGCGGCCAAGAAGAAATAATGATGAATCCTGTACAAACTACAGTACAACGACAAAAATGAGTTTCTGAATTGTCCAATTGCATAATTATACCGATCTTATCTGTTCACCTATTATACCAACAATGGTAATTTAGGGAGTGGCAGACGGGGGAGGGGTGGTGAAAGCACCAAAGATCTGGGCAGCTGGGGGGTCGAAGCCAACATAGGCACCTCAACCTCCTGCGGACGTTGTGAGACCGTTGTTGGCAAAGTTGGCACCAAAGGCTTCATCGACCTCAAAGACAACATTACCCTGACCGAGAGCAGTACCTCCTCCCTGTCCACCAGCCTGTTCGCCAGCGTTGTTGACAGCAACACCGGAGCCGACACCGAAACCGAAACCGTTCGCAAGATTGGTACCATACGCCTCATCGGTGGTCTGTCCGGCAGCATTGACAATGCCAACACTGGTAGTACCGGATCCGGCTCCATTTCCACCATCACCTCCACCAGTGGGCAGTCCCTGCACAAAGCTGAACGGAGGGGCCTGGGGGGCTTCCGGGATGGCAACGACGACGACGTCACCTCCGTCCTTGGACTTCTTCTTCTTGTCGTCCGTTTCAACGACGACGACCGCAGCAGGTGCGCTCGGGACAGCAGCGGCGGCAGCAACGGCCACCGCGAGGGAAGGACCGAATACTCCGTTACCTCCAGCCTGACCACTTCCAGCTCCAACAGAGGAGGAAAGACCAGTGCCGGTGTCAGTACCTTCATCAAGAAGAGTGAACTGCGTGGCCGCAGTGGAGTTACCACCGCCAGTACCGGTGGCAGTGGCGGCACCGAGCTGGGAAGTGGCGAAACCACTGGAGGTTCCGACGGCGCCACCGTTACCGAAGGAGTTTCCGGTTCCGGTGAGAAGAGTGGCGCCGGTGATGCCAATGTTGACGTTAGCACCAGTAGTAGAGGCGCCCTGACCACTTGCCAATACGATGCCTCCGAACTGGAGGTTTCGGGATCCCTTGAGTCTTGATGAAAACGCCATCTACGGTAACGGTTTCACTGACTTTGCTTCCAGTGGAGGTGGTGTTGGTTCCTTCGGTTCTCCTCTGGGACTTCCCGGTGGTGGCGGTGTCGCAGGCCTCCAGACTGGAGGTGGCGGTGGTGGATTCGGTTTCACCCTCGGTGGAGGTGTTGGTAACGTGACCAACGTTGATCTTGGATACACCCAGGCTTACGGTACTGCACAGACTTCTGGATTCGGCTCTGGGCAGGGACAGAGTCTCTTTGGACAGGCCGGAGGTAATGGAGGAGGAACTTCCACCGGAACTGGAGGAGGTGCCCTCAAGCCTGTACTTGGAGCAGGACTTACCACCACTCTGTTCAATGGTACCGGAGGTGGTTTGGCTTCTGGAGGTGCTGGTGGTTACGTTGGCTTCAACCCCAACACACCTGTCATTCTTGGCGCCTTCCCCATTGGTCCTTAAACAGTATTATAAATAGGTATTCGAAATCAACATTTTCCACGGAAACTTTTGAATGTGTTTTTGGTTTCTTCCACCACGCGTGCCATGTTTTGCTCCCTTTAGGGGTACAGTTCGTTGCGTCAATTGCTGCCGTCCGCTAAACAGGAGGTAACAGCAACTTTCATCGAACACTAGACACTAGAGGACTCGATTGATTCTAGTCTACTACCGTAGTCTACTCCATCACTTGTCGGCGCTCCGGTATCCGGTGGTACTACCGCAACAACGGAGCCATCTGTCCTTCCCTCCTCCTCTTCTCCTGCTTCATCGGCCAGCAGGTGCTGGCTGGCCTGGGTCATCGCCGCCGCTCACGTGGTGGTCCTTCTCTCATTTCGTTCAAGGTTGTAGACTACTAGTAGCAGTTGGTTTGGTTGTTGTTGTTGTTGTTGCATGATGTATGCCCTAATAAGGCCATTTTGCAGCCATTAGTCTACCATAGTCTTTCTAGCAGCCCCTTGTCGAAGTTCTTGTCTGGTACCGGTAGTCTATATCCCGCCAACCGCCATTTAAAGTCCAAAGGCGAAGCTCGTGAAAATGGCTACAAGCGGGATTCACACTTTTCGCGCGCTTTCTGATGAAAAGAATCCCCGCGGCTGGCCATCATCCACAACAAAAAGGAGAGTGCGATTGCTATTTGCGATATGTTGTTGTCAAAGAGTCCACCGTATACACCTTGGACGTACAGTACACCGTACCTATACATAGTAGTAATACTGTAGACGCTTGCCTTGTGTTTATTTGTGTGTTGGCTTGCGTGCGCGTTCACTGTTGACTCAATTTGGAACTGGCACCATGAATAGCGCGGACGAGGCTGCGACCAAGGCCCACCAAACGCCCACTCCGCAGAGACCCACAACTGGCGTTCTGGACTACTTGCAGTCGGCTCTCCCCCGAGCGCAGCTGTTGGATCTTTACACGGAAGAGTCGCGTGGGCGTTTCGTCTGCCGTGCTGTTTTGCAGCAGTTATCAGAGACCGCTCAGCAAGTCGTTGTGAGATTGTCGTGCACTGGTGGAGCCTTCCCTGCGGCAGGTGTTCAAGTATGGGCTCGACCGGGCAGATACGAGCGGATAGTAGCAGAACTGTACCGATGGGCGCTCATTCAAGACTCTGCGGCTGCGACACTCACCTTGACGCCAGAGTTCGCAAAAGGATTGCAAGAGTCTCTGGTCAGTCTCGACGCTTCGCCGTGGACTGCCATTACTGCGTCGCAAATTGTAGCAATGGAACAAGAAGCCAGTGAACGTAGTAAGCAGGTGACGCCAGAAGACTTGGAGAGGTATACACAGACGCAGTGGGACGCTGTGTTACACTTTTTGGTCGGGACCGTGGGGCAAGCTGAGCCTCCACCAGCAGTCGTACACTTTTTGCTGCAGACCGATCTCATGCAGGCCGATCCAGAATATGCAGGTGACGAAGAAGAAGCTCCATTGGTTATTACCCAAAAGGGATACGACTTTATGCTGCAAGACAGCTATCAGCAAGTATGGCATTTTGTAGTCCAGTACCTTCGATCACTCGAATCGCACGAAAAGGGACTTGTCTTGAGAAAAGAAGCGCTTATTCTATTGATTTGCTTGAGTTTTGCTCGCACTGGAGAAGCATACCTGGCAAGTTCCCTCAAGAAGGACGGTCGCGTTATGGTGAAAGACTTGGCTCTCTTTGGCCTCTTGTACACTCGTAAGATCGGTAAGGCTACCCTGTTTTACCCGACCCGCGTTGCCATGCAGCTGGTGGGCGTCCAAGCCAATAATGCGACAGATGCAGCAGCTGTTTGGTCCCTATCAAGCAAGGCCTTGGACTCCGCCCTGGCCCATCCGCGACCCCACGACTCGTCGCATTTGGCCATTATATGCCAGACCAACTTTCAACTATGTGCCTATACCACGAGCGAACTACACGTGAGTATGCTGGGACTCTTTTGTGAAGTGCAGACCATTCGCCGACTTCCAAATGTTGTGTTTATGACGATGTCCAGAGATTCCGTCAAAGCAGCCTTTGGTTTGGGCATTCAAGCACGTCAAATTCTACGCTTTCTGGAAAAGCACGCTCATCCCAAACTGCGAATATCTGGAAGTCCCGTCCCCAGCAATGTGGTGGACCAGATATGGTTGTGGGATCGAGAGCTCAGTCGCGTCATTTTCACCCAAGTTTATCAACACCAGTGTCTCATACCAGGCGAGTTTCGTGCCGTTCAACAGTACGCGCGGGATACGGGAGCCCACGCCTGGAGTTCGGACCGACGACAGCAAATCCTTATCGACTACGGCAAAGTTGAGAAGGTGCAGAACTTTACCCGGCAGTGGCGAGCCAAGACGGCTGCGCGACCAGCGGAAGCATAGTAACGCGGCCGTATACTCACTATAAATGCTCCTAACGTAGGTTGCTAGTACGTGTTTCGTTGCAAGGTCGTAGGCGGGTGCAAATAACGCAGATGGATTCATTTAAACATACAATAATCCTTTTAATGAGTAATCAGCGTCTCTTGCTCAAGAACGCACCTGCCACGAAACCAAGAGCAGCGGCTGTCACCAAGGCGGCAGTCATGTCCCAAGGTGTTTTCTTGCTTCTTACTGCTCCCCCACGACTCTCGTACAGACTCTTGGCCGCCTTGTGGACACCACGAACTCCCAAGTCTTCCGTCATGACGGCATACAAGGGGATCCGTTCCAGCAAGGGCGCCACGCGTCCCTTGTTCTTGTAGGCCACTAGGAAATCACTGTTCTCACCTTCAATGTAGTCAATATTCTTTGGAGTCAATCCTCCAGTGACAAAAAGCCCACCCACTGGGATCCACTTGATAGCTGCCGATCCAACTTCACATCCGTACGCACTCATCATTATTTCCATGGCCTGTCGACAAAGAGAGCAGCCCGGCTGCTTGGAATTCTCGGCCACGACACGACCCTGTTCGTCACCAGCCTCGAGGAATTCCTTATGGATCGTTTGAATGACACGATCTGGACACTTTTCCGACAAGAACTCGTAGACATTAGCCAGTCCCTTGCCACTCACCACGCGCTCCACCGAGACGCGATGCTTGGAGCTGAATTTATCCGAAAGATACTTCCACAAGTCGAGCTCCAAGTCGTTGCGGGGCGCGTACTCGGCGTGTCCTCCTTCGCTGGGAAAGCAAACGTACGAGCCGTCTCCACTCGGCGTCAAGTAACATTCTCCGAGGCCCGTGCCGGCACCGACGCAAATTTTTGGTCCAGTGAGTAGTTTGGATAGAGGTGTCTTGGGTCCGTGCAAGTGGCGGACTTCGCTTTCGTTCAAGGTTAGGCAGCCGTAACCTTGTGCGACAAAGTCGTTAATGATGCGGCACGTCTTTACTGCGTCGATAAAACTGTTGGATGAGTCTTGTTCCATGGCGGTTCCGTCAACCAAGAGGTTGCCCAGATTGGTCATTTGGACGGAATTCTGCAGGACAAGTCCGGCAGTCGCGAGACAGGCAAGAATCTCGCAATCCTTCACATCCGAAACCAACTGATCACCGCCGCAAGTCTTCCAGCAGTGCTCCAAGAACGGAACGACGATGCAAGTGGAAAAGGCGCTTTTGTCCGAGAGCTTTTCAGTCGGTAGATATTCGGCGTTGCGAAAGTACTTGACGCAGACGGGGTCATCGATGGAAGTGCACAAGCTTTCCGCCAGATAAAGGGACATGCGACTGTTGGTCCCACCAACGTCGCCTGTCAAGAGATACACGGGCTTACTCATCTTGGCGGGTAAAGAGACTAGTAGTACAGTAGTAGAGGAATGAGCGGCAGCAACGATGAACGATGACTGAAGCAACATTGTGGGCATGGGGACCCGTGTCCCGTGTCGTCGGTCGTCGTGTCAAGCCATAATAGAGAACGAAAGTAAAATGCAGGTTCTGCCGGCTGTCGTCCCAACCAGTAAAAGATCCAAAAGAGGTTTCTTACATATGTAGTCTGTGCAGTTTGTCAACGTCGCTCATCATTTTAAGCTCCGGGTCATGTTTCGAGAACAATTCCGGTTTCCGTTCCGCGCGGTACGTGGGACTCAAAGCAAAAGTCGTGCGATGGCGCGGTTTCTACGAATTGTTTCTCGCTGCGTCGCGACCGCCGTTGGACGTTGGACGGTAATAATACATACATACATGTTCACAGTGCGACGACGACGACTCCAAAACAGCACTCTTCACGCAGGTGCTGGTGTGCCTGACGGAACGATCCAAGCGACAACGCAACAACGCCAGTAGTATGGGTAATCTGCTGGGCAAAGAAAAGCCTCTCAAGGAGGTATTACGGGAAAACAAGCGCATGATCACACGGGCCGTTCGTGAGCTCGATCGCGAAAAGCAGGGGCTCGAAAAGGAAGAGAAGAGACTCACCATGGAGATCAAGAAAGCTGCCCGCGAGAACCAAATGGCTTCGGTCAAGATCATGGCGAAAGTACGTATCATAGAGACCAATAGACTCATGATACGTTGTTCGATTGACTCGTTCGTTGGAGCGACGTGACAAAGGAAGCAATTGACTCAACGCAACCGACTTGACTCGACTCACCCATCTCGCGTCTCTTTTCTCTCCTTTCCTGGCAATTTAGGACTTGGTTCGAACGCGACAACATGTTGCAAAATTCATTGAAATGCGGAGTCACTTGCAGGGCTGTGCCTTGAAGCTACAGACTGTGAAGTCCCACCAAGCTATGGCCGAGGCGATGCAGACAACTGGAAAGGCAATGGCAAAAATGAACAAGGCCGTGAATGTCAGCACAATCTCCAAGATGATGGTTGAATTCGAAAAGGAAAATGCTAAAGCAGAAATGATGCAAGAAGTCATGGGTGATGCGATTGATGACGCCATGGAGGGCGAAGATGCCGAGGAAGAGGAAGATCGAATTGTCGGTCAATTGCTGGACGAAATCGGTATTACCTTTGGTGAAGAACTGCCAGAAGCTGCAGGAATGAGACTGCCTGCAGCAGCGGAACCAGAAGGTCCCGCCAAAGTGGCGACGGCTGCCGGTGGGGGTGGTGGCGGTGGCGGTGGAGCTAATGGCGATCCAGCGCTTAGCGACTTGGAGGCGCGACTGAACAATCTAAAGCGATAAGAAAAGCGTGAAAGGGTCCCTGAACTGCTTGTTTTTTTTCTTAACTAGTCTACTAGTCTATTGTACACAATGTCAACTCTACTACATATTTATCTGCTGTAGACTAGACTAGGGTATAAGATATGAAAGCGACACTTAGTTTGGCGCCCAACCTTCGGGTGGGGGCGTTCGCTTGGTGTAAAACACCACTTCGTCTTGGACGCGCCCCGTCTTGCCAGCTCGTACAATACGAATGTTGTCGTCGAGATAGGTCGTCCGCCAAACCCGCGCTGTTTCGGGAGGAAAGTCCTTGTTTACAATGCTCAACCCAAAGACGGCTATCCGCAGCCGTTGAAAGGTCACCTTCCAGTGAGTGGCACCCCAGTCAACATGTTTCGTCAACTCATCGGCTGCCATTATCGTTGGCGTTTCCTCACCCTTATCCATAAGTAATGCGCCATCCCATTCTTCCCACACGCCATCCAGTGTAGCCGTCAGCCAGTTGCTGGGTGGGACAGTAAGCAGGTTTAGAGACCAATAGACTCATGATACGTTGTTCGATTGACTCGTTCGTTGGAGCGACGTGACAAAGGAAGCAATTGACTCAACGCAACCGACTTGACTCGA
>Ga0307978_1001878_pt1 | contig 15190 bp, 13 predicted proteins | sample OrgLakmetage1056_FD_203151 | JGI IMG/M metagenome (GOLD analysis project Ga0307978, IMG submission 203151) | Saline water microbial communities from Organic Lake, Antarctica - #1056 | ecosystem: Environmental > Aquatic > Non-marine Saline and Alkaline > Saline | place: Antarctica: Organic Lake...
GTTGGCGTTGGAGTAAAGACCGCATGGCCGGTATGATCACATCTGGAGAAGTCAAATTTACTGGTTCTGGAACAGGAATATTGCGCAAGACTTACTTAAAAAACCAAAAGGGATTGGCTCCATCATCTTTATGGGCAGACCTAGAAGAAACGGGGCATAATCGTAATGCTAAATACGAACTAAAGAAATTGTTTCCAGACACGGATACTTCTGATCTTTTCGCTACCCCAAAGCCTAGTCTATTCATCCAGCGCATTCTCCAAATTGCGAGCGACGGCCCCTCCCTCATTCTCGACTCTTTCGCCGGTTCCGGCACGACCGGCCACGCCGTGCTCAAGCAAAACGCGGCGGACGGCGGGCACCGCAAATTCATCCTCGTTGAGATGGAACCGAACATTGCCAAAGACATCACAGCCGAGCGCGTCCGCCGGGTGATCGAGGGCTACACCGACAGCAAGGGCAAAGCAGTCCCCGGCCTCGGCGGGGGTTTCCAATATTGCCGCCTCAGCGCGGAGCCGCTCTTCAATGCATTTGGCGCGATCCGCGACGACGTTTCCTTTGAGCAACTGGCGGAATTCGTCTGGTTTGTCGAAACCGGCACTGGCTACGACAACTCCCGGCCGAAGTCGCCCTTGCTCGGCATCCACGAAGGCCGCGCCATCTACCTGCTCTACAACGGCATCCTCAAAGACCGCAAAATCAACGGCGGCAATGTGCTGACCGGCCCCGTCCTCTCCACGCTCCCCGCGCACGAGGGCGCCAAGGTGATCTACGCCGCCGCCAATAAGCTCGGGGCGCCCCGTTGCCAGCGCGACAACATTACCTTTAAACAAACCCCCTACGCACTCGACGTGTGATTTTTAAATGCCCCTCTCTCGCTACAGTTCTGCAATCACTGAAGACGGCCTCCGCAACAATCCGGAGAGCCAGTATTTCGAACGCAAGGGGCGCGACACAAAACCTTCGAAGATCGCCAGCGAATTGATTGGTTTGCTCAACGCGGGCGGCGGTACACTCGTTTACGGCATCGCAGATGACGGCCATATCGAAGACCTGCAGGAAGGCAGCCTGCTCAAAGACACGGCCCCCGATCTCGACCGCTACCGCAAGCTAGTGCACGAGTTCATCAAACCACCCGCCAACATCGAGGTCGAAGACGTTTATCTCAAAAACGGTGAGCTCATTCTCATCTACCACGTGGAGCCCGACTACGAACGGCTTTTTCAGCGTGAAGACAACGAAGAGGTCTTCTTGCGCATCGGTGAGAGCAACTTTGGCCCCTTGGATCGCGAGCAGGTCAAGAAACTGGAATACAATAAGAATGTTCGCGCTTACGAAGATGAGCTGCGCGAAGATTTCCATCCCGACGATTTCGATAACGCCATGTGCGACGCCTACCGTAAGTCGATGCGCTATACAGGCAGCTTTGAAGACCTCGCAGTGAAACGCCGCTTAGCCGAGCGAAGGGGAGACGGAGTTCTCTATAAAAACGCCGCCATTTTGCTGTTTGCCGAAGACCCCAGCCAATACATTGCCAACGCCTACGTCCGCTATGTGCGCTACAACGGCACCGAGTTGAAACCCGGAAGCCAGTTTAACGTAATCAAGGACGAGTCCTTCGAAGACAACATCCCAAACCTCATTGAACGGCTCGAAGCCTTCGTCAACGCCACCCTAAGAGACTACTATTATCTCAATATGGAGAACGGACGCTTCGAGAGCGTGCCTGAATACCCGAAGGACGCATGGCTCGAAGGCATCGTCAACGCACTCTGCCACCGTTCCTACAATTTGCAGGGCAATGCCATCTATATTAAGCACTTCAACGACCGGCTGGAGATCTCCAACAGCGGGCCACTGCCTGCACAAGTCACCACCGAAAACATTCGCGAGCAACGCTACGCACGTAACCCGCAACTCGCGCGCGTGCTCGCGGACATGAAGTATGTGCGTGAATTAAACGAGGGCGTGCCCCGTATCTTTAACGCGATGCGTGAATCGATGCTAGCGCAGCCTGTATATCAAAATGAAAACGCCACAGTGACTCTGACACTACATAACAAAGTGACAGAGCATAGAGAAACTATTCACGAAGACACCATTCAAAAAATTCACTCTCACTGGAAAACTTTCAGTAAAAATCAACGCGCGATGATTTCTTACCTTTTTGTAGAAAAGGAAGCAACCATCAGCGAAATGATTCAAGCAGTTGGTATCACAGATCAGGCAATTCGCTACAATCTCAAGAAATTAGAAAGTTTGGAAATTATTGAAAAATTGAGCGATAAGCCACGTGATCCACTCGCACTCTATAGATTTAAGAACAAATAGGCGGTTCAGTATGCTTAGGACGGGTTAAGACAAAAAGTATCAAAAATAAGACAAAAGGCTTAATAACTCATAAGCCAATCATTAACAATGAATTATAGAAATCCATGAACTACTTCTTTCATCCTTATACAAAAAGAGCTAAAAATAAGACAAAAGCTGAATATCAGCCTACAATAGAAAATAGACTAGAAAATTCTACACTAAGAATAAAGACACCCAAAATAAGAATAAGGGCTTTAACAGTTTAACATTAGATACTTATGGAGCATTTGCCTGAATTTCAACCTGCTAAGGATAAAAGCAACCGAAATAAGGATAAAGAACTTAACCACTGGTAAACATCTACTTACGAAATATTCCACCTTAAATCCGAACGCTAAGGTAAAAACAGCCCAAAATAAGGTAAAAAGTAATCCCCCACCCAAAATGACCGCCTTCACCACCAAATCTTACCAGCAGGATGTGCTCAACAGCACGAAGGCCTACTTCGAGCGCATCCACGAAGATGGGGATGCCAACACGGCGTTTTACAGTATCACCAAGGATCTCTGGGGACGCGGCATTCCTTACAACGCTTTGGCCGGCTTTGACGATGAGATGCCCTACTTCTGTCTGCGTGTGCCGACCGGCGGCGGTAAGACTTTTATCGCGGCCAAATCAGTTGCCCTGGTCAATACTGTGCTGCTACGCCAAGAGCACAGCGTCATACTTTGGCTAGTGCCCTCCAAGGCGATTCGCGAACAGACCCTCCGCGCTTTGAAAAACCGCGAACACCCCTACCATGTGGGGCTGCGTGACTGTGGATCCGTCGCCGTTTACGACCTGGAGGAAGCACGCACCATCACCCGCCCGACGATGGAAACCAGCACGGTAGTGATCGTTGCCACGCGCCAAGCCTTTCAAGTCGAGAACCAGGAATCGCGCAAGGTCTATGAAGCCAGTGGCGCCCTCATGCCTCACTTCTCGGGGCTAACGCCTGAGCAAAAGGCGAATTTATTATCAGAAAAGAGCGATAGCGGACATGTCCTCTACCCCGAATCGTTTGCCAACGTGCTGCGCATACGCCGCCCCTTCATCATCGTCGATGAGGCGCACAACAGCCGCACCGAACTATCCTTCGATACGCTGAGCCGTTTTCGCCCCAGTGGTATCCTGGAGCTCACCGCCACTCCGGATACAGTCAAAACGCCGAGTAATGTGCTCCACAGCGTCTCCGCCGCAGAGCTTAAAGCGATGGAGATGATCAAGCTCCCCATCCAGCTCGAAACCGAGCCGGACTGGCAAAAATGCCTCAACTTCGCGATTGATACGCGTGACCAGCTGGATGCCATTGCCCGCGAAGAGGAAAAGGCCGGAGCCAACCACTTGCGCCCGATTGTGCTAATCCAGGCCGAGAAACGTAGAAAGAATGTCGACACACTCGATGTGGCACGAGTCAAAGCGGAGTTAATCAATAACCAGAATATCCCGGAAGAAGAAATTGTCATCGCGACAGGCGAAGAGAAAGGGCTGGAAACTTTGGAGAAGGATTACAAGGGCGGGATCCTCTCGCCCAAGTGCCCGGTCAAGTATGTGCTGACGCAGCAAGCGCTGGCCGAAGGCTGGGACTGCCCCTTTGCCTACATTCTTGTCAGTATGGCAGAGATCCGCAATGCGACCTCGGTCGAGCAATTACTCGGGCGTATATTGCGCCAACCCAATGCCGCGCGTCGTAAGAATCAGGCGCTCAATCAGAGCTACGCCTATGTCGTCTCGCGCGATTTCAGCGCCACGGCCGCGAGCCTCCGTGACCGTCTGGTCGAAGATGCAGGATTCGATGCGCAAGAGGCCGATGCTTTCGTCTCCGCTCGATCGCCCGAACAACAGCGCCTGGATATCACCCGACGCAGTCAGCGTATCGAAGTGCGCCCAGTCGTCGTGACCCTCACTGAAAAGCCTGACTTCAAGAAACTGCCCAAAGGCCTGAAAGCCAAAGTCCGTTGGGATAATAAGGCCAAGGAACTGACGCTTTCAGAGCCAATTAATGATGACGAAGCCGAATCACTCGCAGCAACCGTCCTTTGGGAGGACACTAAAGACGCGATTGCGAAAGCGGTCAAAATCAGCAAAGAGTCTGTCAAAATTTTCGAAAGCCCTTCACAACGCAGCGAGCCATTCAGTGTGCCTGAGTTGGCAGTCTGGGTAAATGGAGAGCTGCAACTATTTGATGATCCCGAGGTGATTGACTACCCCTACGATCTGTCGGAATACGACGCAATACCGTCTGAGGACGATTACTCGGTACTAGAACTCGGCGGGCAGGTCAAAGAAGCGGATCAAATCGACCTCGACGATACAGGCACACTGCGCCGCATGTTCATCAAAGAGCTAGAGCGCGATTTAACTCTGAGCTACACACCTGAGCATTGGGATGAAACCAAACTGGCAGCATGGCTGTGCCGCAACCTACGCATGATCGAGACGGTCACACACTCCAGTATGGTCGCCTTCGTTAGTAGCTGGCTGGGGCGCTTACTCCAGGAAGACGAATTCGATCTAGCCCGTGCGAATCGCCAAAAATTTCTCCTGCGTCAACTACTCGAAAATCGCATTAAAGAACTCTTAAAACTAGCCGCAAAGCAGGCCTGTCAGCAGTTTCTCTTCTCGGATGAAAAGCACGAACGCGTGAGTGTTTCCGACGCCTATCAATTTACATTCAATCCAGACACTTATATTCCAAGTCGGGAACACCCAGAGCCACAGGAATTTGATTATCACTATTACCCAATCGTTGGTGATTTCGACAATAACGAAGAGCATCAACTTGCCAGCTGGCTCGACCAACAAGCGCATAAAGGTCGCATCAAATTCTGGGTTCGCAACCTCGTTCGCAAGCCAGGCGCATCCTTTTCATTCCAAACCTCAACGGATCGCTTCTACCCGGACTACATCTGCATGCTTCCAGATGGTCGCATTCTGGTGGTCGAAAACAAAGGTGCCGACCGCTGGGACACCGCCAAAGAAGACCGGAAGATCGGCAACCTTTGGGCAGAAATGAGCGACGGGAAGTGCCTCTTTGTTATGGTCAAAGAAAAACATTGGGAGTGGATCGACGCTCTTTTAGATTGAGGAAACAAATCATGAATGCAAAAATCACAGCCGCCTGCGAAGCCTTCTCTATAGGTGATGCGCAACCTGCGCAGTCCTTCATTGCCGAAAATGTCGAGTGGCACATTGTAGGCGACCGCACCATCGACGGCAACGCCGCCGTTAAAGAAATGTGCGACGACGCCGCATCTCAAGGCAAACCCAACTTCCAAAACGGCCGCGTCATCAAAGCGAAAAGCCACATCATCGTCGAAGGCGCCGACCTCGAGTCGGACATGCACTACTGCGACATCTACGCCATCGATGGCGGCAAGATCGTCGAGATCACCTCTTACAGTCTGGCGGGAGCGTGATATATCATACCACTTCAACGAACTACCCGGCAACTGTGGCAACTAAAACCGGCCCCGAAAGAAGTGAGCCAAAACTCGCCGCTGCGCTTCGGGTCCTTCAGGACTTCCTCCAAGACCATTAGCACGCTGGGGCTGCTCACATTGCCGTAGCGTTGCAGCACTTCCCGGGCTTCAGGCGCGCAGTCGTGCGGTAGGGTCTTTTCCAGTGCATCGAGGATATCGCGACCTCCGGGGTGTGGCACGACAGTCGCGCCGTCCTGCAAGCCTGCCCGGCGACACAGCTGGTCGACCGCGCCTGCCGCGACGTCCGGCACGCTCGGCGAAAGGATGTTCCGCAGTTTACCACCACGCGAGGTAAAGCGCAGGAGTTCCCGGTCTTCGGGCCGGTGCAGTGTATCGAAGTTATCGAAACGGCAGGCCCCTGACTCGCCCTCACTCTCGAAGACGGCGGCGCAGGCAGCATCGCCGAACAAACAAGCGCTCACGACCACACCCGGATCATCGTCGATGTAAAAAGCAGCACTGCACACCTCGACCGCGACCACCGCAACTTTAGCACCGGGTTCGGCCGCCAGTTGGCCGCGCGCCGCGCGCAAGGTCGGAATAGCTGCACCGCAGCCAAGGCCGACGATATCCTGAAGATAGGCATTACTACGCATCCCCAGACTCTCGGCCACGTAGCTACTTAGGCCGGGGCAAAGGTAGCCGGTGCAGGTGCAAATAAGTAAGGCATCCAGGTCAGAGGCAGCGATGTTGGCACGCGAGAGAGCCTTGCTAAGTGCATCGCCGCTCAGCTTCGGCGCTTCGCGCTCGAAACTGTGGTTCAGCTCGGAGGCCGTCGCGCCAAACAGCCCAGCACCCGGCGGCAGCGCAAAATAACGTCCGGCGATGCCGCTGTTGCCCAGCATGATGCGCTCAGCGAGCTTAAGCGCCCCGGGCCGCAGCTGCGAAGCTACGTCGGAGTTTTTTAATATTTCCCAACATTCTTCCTGCGTAAAATAATGTTCGGGCACCGCACTGGCTATAGATCGTAAATACATGGTGTTACTTCTCGTTAATTTGTTCCGCCCGCAGCCGATAGCTGCCCAGCCACGTCTCACTATAAGTGAAGCGCCACTGAGCGGCATTCAACCCGAGCATTTTTGTTAATTCTTCGCCACGAAAGCCAGCGTGGATACTAGTCAAACCGTCGCCGATGCCAACTTTGCTGAAGCCAATCAGGCGACTGGCTTTGCAGAGCCCGACGGCCAGCGGATGCCGGCGGGGCTCCGCCGCGAGGATCAAGCGAGCATGCCTGAATTGCTCACCGAGTTCCCGCAAAACTTCGGCGGGCAACTGGTGTAGAAAGTGGCAGACCAGGATAACATCGTAGTTCCTGTAATCCGTAAATTCCTCTGCGCGGCACACCGTCCACTCAACCCCTTCCGGACAATTCACCGGTCGTGGACAGATCGCATCAAATGCAGCGACGTGCTTGGCCTCATTGATAACTCCACGCTTCGCCAGTGCGCTCAATAAATGGCCCTGACCCGCCGCGATTTCAAGCACGCGGTCCCCCGGCCGCAGGCACTGGCTGAGCTCACGGCCAATCCAGCGAAAGTTACCCATCAGGTAATTGAAGCGCAAAATATCGCGGTGGATTTTCACTGCAACCGGATCATCGGACGGCAGCTGGTCAAGCAGTTCTGGTTCTACTTCGCGGGACGACATAGGCTCAACGTGTTAACCGGAAAAAGGTTTGAAAAGGAAATAAAGGCGAACGTGCCGCACCGGCGACTGCTTTGAATAAGGTTTCAGAGGTCAGCAGGCTGTGCAACCCGCGCGCCACGCGCAGACGCCCCGCAAAGCGCATACGGCTCTGCTCGGTGATATCGTGCCGACACTGCTCCCAGGAAGATTCAGATCTGGCATATCGCACGAGGGGGCCCACCGCCAGTGCCGCATGCTCGAAAGCCATCGACATTCCGTTACCGGTGAAGGGTGGAATCAAACCACCCGCATCGCCCAAGCTGGTAAAATCTCCTTGAACCGGCTGCGGTCGATAAGACATTCCAGCGACAGAGCAGGCACTGCCTGCGACAAAGCTGTCTGCATCGATGCGCTCAAGCAGCGCGTCTAAGCCGCAGTGCTTTAGATAATCAAGGACCAGGGGTCGATCCGCATTCGGCTTCAACCCAGCCTTTCGAAACAGACCGCAAAGATTGTATCGACCGCCCTCCACCCGGCAAATCCCCACGTAGCCCATCGGGCTCATATGCATCTCCAAGTCCGCAGATTGACTAAAAGATTCAAAGTGGCACTTCAACCCCAGCCATTCGCTCTTCGGCTCCGGGCGCCGCCCAGCGCAGTCGACCCAGCCCGGCGCCGGATCTTTGCGACTCTCCCGCACGCCAGTCTCCAATATGCCGCCTGCCTGAGTAAACTTCTCTGCAATACTTTGATCCAACGTCCACCGGGAAAGCCCTTTTGCTGCCATGGGCAGCGGATCTTTACGCAACTCGCGGCTTGCATCATACCAAGCCACATCGTGCAAGAGCTCTGCTTTGGAAAAGCAATCACTCAAACCGAGCACATCAATTGCTTCCACCGAAAGGCCGGAAATAAACTCACCACATACCCGGTGACGGGGATAATCGCCCGCCTCTTTGATCACTGCCGGCACATCGCGCTGGCGCAACGCCAGACCAAGCGAGAGTCCCGCCAGCCCACCTCCGATGATTGTTACAGACTTCACACAGCGAAACTGATCAGAATTTCAGAAATGCCAAACGAATAGACGAAAGAAGGCTGGATTCCAGAGTGAGAAAACACTATACTCCCGCCAAAATAAGAAATCATGAGCCAACATCTAAGTCGTCGTAAATTTGTTCAACTCGCCGCTGGCGGCATCGCTGCCACAGCATCTTCCTCCGCCTTCGGCATGGCAGGCGTGAGGCCTACCGGAATGATTAAGCGAATCGACCTTTACCCGTCGCGTTACCCGATGACGGGCTACTTTAAATTTTTCTCCGGGCCGGATGGCTCAACAGGCCGAGCCTGTGTGACGATCAAAATCACCACCGATCAGGGGGTTGGCTGGGGGCAGTCCATCCCCATTGCAAAATGGAGCGACGAGACTTTGGAAACTGCGGTTGCCGCCCTGCGACACTATTTCGCCCCTGCGCTGATTGGCCACGATGCGGCTGACATCAATGGTGCGCACAAGCTTATGGATGCCGCTATCGCGCCGGGATTCACCACGAGTATGCCGATCACCCGCGCAGGTCTGGACATTGCCCTATGGGACTTGAAGGGCCGTGTGGAAAATAAGCCTGTCTGCGAACTATGGGGCATGAAACCGCAGGGTCCCATTGATCTCAGCTGGACGCTGAACGTGAAAAAGATCGAAGATGTCGAGGCCGTCGCCGCCCAGGGCAAGGCCCGCGGCTACCACAACTTCAATATCAAGGTCGCACCGAACCCGGACTTCGATGTTGAGCTGGCGAAGGCGGCCCGCGCCGCTGCACCCGATGGCTTCCTCTGGTCTGATGCGAACGGCGGCTACGACCCAGCAACCGCGCTAAAGGCAGCGCCGCGATTAGCCGACGCCGGTGTTGACGTGCTCGAAGCCCCGCTTCGTCCCAATCAAATCACCGGCTACCAGGCCCTTAAAAAACAGGGCGCTCTCCCAATCCTGATGGACGAAGGCGTCATCTCGCCCAACGACCTCGAGCAATTCATCGCACTCGGTATGATCGACGGCATCGCCTGCAAGCCATCACGCTGCGGCGGACTAACAAGTAATAAGCGCCAGATCGAAATCATCAATTCACACAAGATGATGTGGGTCGGCAGCGGCCTGACCGACCCCGACCTCTCACTCGCAGCCACGCTGCATCTTTACACCGCATTCGGCCTGAAGAAACCAGCAGCCCTCAACGGCCCGCAATTCCTCACTGCGAGCATTTTAAAGAACCCGATTTCCGACAAAGGCGGCCAAATGTCATGCCCGACCGGCCCGGGCCTTGGAGTCGAAGTCGACGAGGGTCTGCTCAAATCACTCGTGAAGCAGAGTGGCTACGGCGTCGTAACCATTACATAGCAATAATAGCATCGAGCCGCATGTAGGCCCGAGGATGGCAGAGGACTGCCATTGCTACAACTTAAGATCTTATACCGACGTTGTAATCCAGTAGCCTGCTTTACTGCCCTTGATAGCTCAGCACGATGCGTCGACTATGGCTGCGCGCGCGGTGCTCCCAGAGGAAGACTCCCTGCCATGTGCCTAAGCAAAGGCGACCGTTCGCAAACGGAATAACTTCAGTCGTGCGGGTCAGCGCCATCTTGATGTGACTGGGCATATCGTCCGGCCCTTCGTAAGTATGGGTAAAGTGCGGGTCGTCCTCCGGCACAAGCCGGTCGATAAAGCCCTCAAGATCGCGCCGGGCCGAAGGATCCGCGTTTTCCATAATAACTAGGCTACAACTCGTATGACAGCAGAAGACAGATACGCTGCCTTCTCGCAGACCTGACGCTTGCAGGCCACGCTCTATTTCGTCGGTAAACTCAGTGGTGGATTTACCCGGCGCGGAAACTTGGATCTCTTTCGTGAATACTGACATCGTTTCTATACACTCAGACTAACCCCGCAGCAGGGAAGTCAAACTTTCTAAGTTCTGATTAATCGACTTCGGAAAAGGTTTGAGCTGACTTATCCGTCCGTAGATTCCAGTGATTCAGAAACTGTCTCGACCTTGCTAGCGCAAGTTCGCTACAATAAAATGCATTTAATCGCTTATCATGTCCAACCGCGTCATCACCATATTCAACATCGCACTCAGTGCCGTCATCTATGCCGGACTGATGTGGCTGATTTACGCCTTCGAACTGAAGGAACGATGGAGCGATGGCTTACCCTGGCTGCCGCATTTCAACGCAGCTTGTAATGCAAGCAGCGCAACCGCAGTGGTGTTCGGAATCTTTCTGATCCGCAGCGGCAAAAAGCAGGCGCACGCCATCGCGATGAGCATCGCCACCCTGGCCTCGGCCGCTTTCCTTGTGGGCTATCTCACCCACCACACCCTGCACGGGGATACACCGTTCAGCGGCAGCGGCCCGATCCGGATTGCGTATTTCGCCATCCTCATTTCGCACATCATACTCTCCGGCATCGCCCTACCGCTGATTTTAAACACCTTGTCCTTTGCCGCGCTGCGGCGTTTCGATGCGCACCGACGCGTCGCAAGATGGACCTATCCGATCTGGCTCTACGTCTCCGTGACCGGAGTCATCATTTGGTTTTTTCTGCGGGTGCTTTATCCCGCCGCGAGCTGATCAAATTTCATCCGCATGAGCAAGCGAGCTGGAAGCTCACGCTACTTTTCGCTGTAGGCTTTGCGGACCTCTTCAGCCACGATAGCGAGACCGCGTTCGACGGTCTCGTCAGGCATCGCGTAACTGATGCGTAAACACTCGCGCTGGTGAGCCCAGTCCGGCTCGTCGAGCCCGGGGAAGAAGTCTTCGCCGGGAATGACCAGCACTTTTCTGGCTTTCAACCGCTCGTAGAGTTCACGCGAGGTGATGGGAAGGTCGGGACACCAGAGCCAGAGGAATAGCGCACCCTCCGGTTCGTGAATACGACAAGGCAAGTCCTGCAAGTGTGACTCCAGTAATTTCGAGGCATGCTCTACCTTACGATGGTAATAAGGGCGGATAACTTCGTCGCTAAGCTGAAAAAGTTTTCCTTGCTCGATCAATCGAAGAGCGATCTCCGGGCCCATCGACGGGGTGGCCAGGCATTGAATCGTATTCGCACGTCCGAGTGCTTTCACGATCTCGGGCCGGGCGATGACGATACCGGTGCGGGTCGCAGGCAGTCCAAACTTGGAAAGACTCATGCAGAGAATGACGTGCTCCTCCCAGAAGGGTTGCGCGTCGTTAAAAACGATACGCGGAAAGGGAAGCCCGTATGCGTTGTCGAGGATGAGCGGGATGCCGGCCTCGCGGGTCAGATCGGAGAGATGTTTAACTTCGCCATCCGTCAGCACGTTGCCGGTAGGATTGGTCGGTCGGCTGATACAGACCGCACTCACATCGTTCTGAATTTTGTAGGCCTCGGGATGGACGCGATATTTAAAACGCTGTTCGCCGTGCAGTTCGATCTCGGGTCGATGCGAACGAAAGATGCTTGGGCCGACGCCAATATCGCTGTAGCCGATATATTCAGGCACCAGTGGCAAGTGGATCTTTTGCCCCTCACCTGCCAGCGCGTTAAAAAGCAAGAAAAAGGAGGCCTGCGAACCGGGTGACAGAAAGATGTTCTCCTTTGTTATTGGCCAGCCGAAGCGGGTATTCAATTCGGCAGCAAGCGCTTCCCGGAAAGCAGGGTGACCAGCCGGCGGATCGTAGTCGCCGAGCATGCGGGAGCAGAGCGCGGGATCAGCCACAATTTGCCCCAGCGTTTCGCGCAGCTCGTTTTCAACTTCAGGAACATGGGCCGGATTGCCCCCGCCCAACATGAGCGTTTGGGCATCTCCCTTAGCGAGGGCATCCCCCAGGTCCTCCATCAAGTTAGAGATACCACTTTCACCACAATAGGCCTTACCGAATGCGCTTTTATCCATTACAAGCAGTCATACAGATGGAAGTCCGGGAATGAAGCATGAAATTACCCTTATGGAATATCTGTTTCCCACAGGACGCGCGTGGCGATGCTTGCCGCATACCCCGCCGGGCAATACCGAACTCAGCGACTAGCGGACAGGAATGTCCGCGCTCCGTTTGCGTTGGACATGTCGCAAGACCTAGCTGGCATCACCAACCACTTCTAGATCGAAGGGAACGAAGCGTTCTTCGCCGTCGATCATGAGTTGAGCCCAGAGACGGTATTTACCAGGGTCACCGGGGAAGAAGCTGAAGCGTAGATCCGGGTTACCGGGATCCTGTTTATCGATGAATGGATTCTGCGGGTGCAGGTGCGCGAAACCGCTGCCTTTTTCATCAAAGACAACGAGATGAGCGTAAGCACCCATCACGAGTCCAAAATCAATCACAGCACCATCTTCACTAGGGCGCACCTTCAATTCCAACTGCGATTCCTCACCGGCAGGAAAGCTCCCCTCTCCAGGGGTTTGCAGTTCGAAGACATAGCCATCCGAGACGGTCGCTGTGTTCTTCTCTATATTTGCTGCGTTGCCCTCGCCCTTTACGTTGAATCCGGCGCTGGCTAAAACCCGGCGCTGACTGAGCAAAGAGATGAAATCGAGATAGACATTATAGTCACCCGTTTTCGTAGGTGTGAGTTCAAATTGAAAATGCCCCGGCGCACCGGCTGGCTTGGGGTGCAGGTGTTGATAGTCCGTCAGCGAAGGATCGACAGACATCAAATGAATGCGCTCGGTATGACTCACCACAATGTCCTCGTAAGCGATGCCTCTGCCGAGGTGATCATGCAGGTAAAGATCAAAGGTCATCGCTTCACCCGGCACAACTTCGCCCTGGGGCTGCAATTTCACTTCGATGGGATAACGAATCTCCGTCATATCGAAGAAGGCGGTTTCTTCTTCGCCGCAATACTCGACTGCACCCTCTTCGTTCATGTAGTCGCCATAATGGAGCACTTCGCAGGGCTCGACCGGCGCAAGACGAATCAAAACAAACAGCAGCACGAAGGCTGCACTTATCCCGATGACGGCATTGCGCTTGTTTTGATTACTTTGATTCATCTTTTGCATTCAGTTTCTCGATACGCTTTAAAAAGTCATCCATACCCCACATGCTGCCGGGCACCTGATAGACGATCTTACCCGTGGGATCAGCAATTACGGTGCGCATTGTGTGATCGATAATCAACTTCGGATCTTTTGATGCCAGAATGCCGAGTTGCTCTTTAAGGTCGAAGAGAACCGGCTTCGGGCCACCGAGGAAATAATAGTTGGCCCCGTCGATTTCACGGTCGGCAGCGTAGGTGTTAAAAATGCCCGGCGTGTCAAAGTCAGGGTCAAGCGTCATCGAGATAAAGAGCACGTCCTCATACCCGGCTTCTTTGGTCTTTTCCTGTAGTTGTTGCATTCGAGTGGTGGCCGCCGGACACATGCGTGGGTTCATGCAACGGGTAAAGATGAAATTCACCACGCAGATCTTACCCCGAAGGTCGATAGAGCGGATCAAGTCACCGTGTTGGTTATAGAGTGCGAAAGCAGGGAGGTCTTCTCCCATACTGCGAAAGACCTGACGGCCGCGAACTTCTGTATCTCGCCGCAGGCGGCTGTTAATTGCGACCATCTGAGCAGTCACCTTGGGATCGTCAGGCCAGACCGTTTCGAGGCGATAACCGCCGGGTTGCTTGATCATCGTCGCGCGAACACGATCACCGGCCTCAAGGTAGGCAAGTTCTCCCCTCGAGAGGCGAACGCGTTGGCTGCCCTTTCCGGAATCGAGCTGCAGCTCCGCGCGGCCATCCTCAGCGATTGAAGTAAGCACCCCGGACACTTTTGATGCAGCTGCCGAGACGTGCCCTACGAGAGCCAGCGAAAGGGCAAAAACTGAAATTAGGGTAATGAAAAGTCTTCCAATCATAAAAAAGGGCATAACCGAGCTGAATTGTGCCAACTTGAAGATGCAAGAGCTAAGAACATACAAAAGTCCAAGGTGATACGGTATTATTAGTGCTAATAATACGCTTTATGCAAATTTTTTATAAATTCGGCGTTGTCCAAAGGCGGAAAATCATACTATCACAAATACGCTTATAACTTCTAACCCCTTGAAAAAACGATCCACGATTTATCGGCCATGGCTCGCGCGCTATAGTTTCTGCGCGCTTTTGGTCACTTTATTCCTGCTTTATGCGGGTGGCTTCACCACGACTATAGGTGCGGGTATGGTCTTCGAGGATTGGCCTCTTTCGAACGGCTCGCTCAATCCCGAGGGTTGGACCAAGGATGTGGATATGGCTGCTGAGCACAGCCATCGACTACTCGGCATGATCGTGGGTAATCTGACCATTGCGCTCGCGATTTGGGTTTGGCTGGTCGACGGGCGCCCATGGATGCGTCGATTGGGAGTGGTCGCTTTTATCCTCGTCGTCATCCAAGGTATCCTCGGCGGCGTGCGAGTATTGGAGAATGAAGTCAACTACGCCATCATCCACGGCTGCCTTGGGCAGATCTTTTTCTGCGTGTTAACCGCTATCGCGCTCGGACACACCAAAGTGTGGCATCAACTGCGCGAGAAAAACATCAGCACAGAGAACCTCCCAAAGGAAACTGGCGTCTTCCTGATCATTCTGCTTTTCGTCCAGCTCATCGTGGCTGCCATCATGCGCCATAAAGGTGCAGGCCTCGCGATACCGACCTTTCCACTTACCCCCGAAGGCACCCTGATCCCGACCGACTGGTATTTCGGAGTTACCATTCACTTTATCCACCGCGCGCTGGCCG
>Ga0307978_1001884_pt1 | contig 15154 bp, 18 predicted proteins | sample OrgLakmetage1056_FD_203151 | JGI IMG/M metagenome (GOLD analysis project Ga0307978, IMG submission 203151) | Saline water microbial communities from Organic Lake, Antarctica - #1056 | ecosystem: Environmental > Aquatic > Non-marine Saline and Alkaline > Saline | place: Antarctica: Organic Lake...
AAGTATTATCGGCACAAGAGTATTCCTTTGACAGTCGCAAGTTTGCCCGGGAGTTTCCAGTTACTGCGAAACAAGAAACCTTTGAAACGTGACCGCGGCTAGTAGTAGTCTAATAGAGTCAAATAGTATTCTTCCTACTCGGCACAACCCAGAGCGTGAACCGACTTGATCTTCAAAGAAAGCTTGCCGTTGACACCTTCTCACCAGAATGCCGTGGTCTTTAGGTTTTGCCAACGTCATGGTACCTGGACAATGCAGCTCGTTTTCTTTGCAGGGGTATGAATTAATTGGCTCTCCCGTCGCATCGTCCCAAAAATCAGTGACCTCACTTAACGCAATCTGTTGGGAGATTGACCTGGTATGTATCCTTGAGCAAAGGACTTTTGCCATACAGTACTGTAGTGCAGTGAGCGCGAGTCGTTCCAAAACTGACGTCGTTGCCCGTAAACGGAGCTGTATGTACCGGCACTGTATCTCTAATCTCTATCACGATCTGAACCCGCACCCTACAGTACGTGAAGTATCCACCAGCTAGTGGCGAGTGGCGAAGGTGTCTAGCAAAGATCAACGAGGACAACGAGGACATCAGAACTTGGGTATCTTTTTTGGTATCTTTCACGAAATCATCTTCTCACTTCTTGCCATTCTCCGATAGAATCATCATGGTTCGCTCTCTCCTTTCCCTCTTGTTGGCATCTGCAGCTTGCGCCTTTACGCCTCTTCAGTATATAGTAAGTCATGAAGCGACCGTACATTGAGGGACCCGATTCTACATAAATCACCCATTCGTTTGCTATGCTTCTTCTCTCTAACCTCCCCCCCCCCCTCAACTTTCTCTCGGGTATCTTTGGTATCCTATCTTCCTTTTTGCCCATCAGACGTTCTGCCGTACCCTTCTCCTCGCTAAAGGTAGCGATGCCGAGTTTGCAGAGAAAAGGGCGTTCCCTACCGGAACACTGATCGAGTTTGAAGAGAAAAAGCGGAACCATGTTGGAAAGATTTTGAGCGTCACGTACAAATCCAACGGGTCGGCCCGTTACGAAGTCGAAGAGTACCCTTCGCACAAGCTATTTAGCATCGCGGACAAGGAAGTTACCTACAGTATTCCAGCACCCAACACAGACAAACTAGCTGAAAAACTCCTGCTAGAGTTCGAGCACGCCCAAGGTATCAGTGAACTGGACATAAGGCAAGAGATTGATATCTCGCCCGAACTTTTGGAAATGGCTTGGGAGGAGACAGCCCGAGACGGACAAGCGAGTGAGTTGACGCCAGGTGAGCTAGTGGAACTGATTCACTCGCACTTGGCGTCTCACATTGAAAATTACATGGCTTGGAGGTTGCTCAGGGCGGATATCGGTCACGTCTTTTTCAAAGATATCAAGGATCACGGACGCGTCGTGTCGTTCAAAGCAAAGCCCGTCAAGTCTGTTGAAGCCGCCAAGTACACCTTCTGTTCTATTCGCAACGATGAGCAAGGATTCTGTTTTGTATCCGTAGAGGAAGGCTCCTTGCGTCCCTAGCTGGATGTGTGAGTGGCTAGAGCTAAGGTTTGTTCTTCATTCGAGTCGTTTTTTCTACTCGTCTGTGCACGCTCTACACTATAATCAAGCTAATAATGCTCTATTACTAGTAAAAAAACGCTAGGAATTTGCGGTCGGCAGTCGTTATGTATTTCCTCTACTAACTGACACCATAGCTTTAGGAACGAGGGTCGAGACCACGGAGAAACGCGCTAGGCGCTAGAACTTGATCTATACGACTGAGTCATTTGTGAGACACACCATTATTCAAAATGATGGAGAATGATGGAGTAGACTACAAATGCTGATAACGGAAGAGAAAGTCATGAAAATACGTGATACAGGAATCGAAGCCGCCGAACGAACCTCACCCGGTAGACCCTCCGCTAATAGTACTGCATGTTTCGTGTACTAGATCCGGTTCTTCATAGAGTATCCGGAGCAAATCTCGCGTCAGCGGGTCTTTGGTGCAAGGGAACGGCTTGATCAGGAAGCCATTCGCACCGTTGCGAAGAAAGGGCTTCTCCATGTCGTTCGCCGACAGCCCACATATTCGAGACGTCACGCCCTTGGCTCGGAGAGCACGGACAGTCTCCGTTCCGAGTAACTGCTTGTCGACACTAGCCATGTATTGGTCCATGAATATTATATCGAACGTGTTGCCGTCGACGAGCCTCAGGGCAGTCTCTCCGTTGGACGCCTCGTGTAACTCCCAAGATGGCATCAACTTGCGGATAGACCGCGCGAATAACTTTCGGAGAAGCATATCATCATCAACGAATAGAACCGAGAGCTTCTCGGGCAGCTCGCGCAGTAAGCTATCATCAACGGCGATTCTGCGCATGGAAAGGTTCAACAAATCTAGCTTGACCGCCTTCGACGGAATGCCATCGGGTTCGGTATCAATAACAATGGAATCCATACAGACCGCTGGCTTGTTGAGCTGGATGATGAAGCGAGACCCTGGAGAACCCTCAAGACCACTGTCGTAAATGTCGTCTAGAACAATATTACCATCCATCAAGTCAATCAAGTTACGGCAGACGCAGAGACCGATACCGGTGCCCTGGTTCAAGGAGTCAAGGCTCTCTTGGAACTTGGAAAAGAGACGGTCCCGCTTCTCCACTGGAATACCCGGGCCAGAATCCTCCACGAAAAGCTGCACCATACCATCAACTAACTCAGCTCGGAGCCGGAGAAAACCCTTCTCGACAAACTTGACGGCATTGCGACCGAGATTCAGCACGATCTGTTTCAATCTTAGCCCGTCCGTCATCACCATCAAGTTCTTGGGACAATCTACCTGTACTTCGAAGTCGTCGCAGCGATGGTAAAGCATGGATGCTACCGGCTCGAGCATATTGCGCAGCAGGTCGTTAATGAACATAAGGCTGGCTCCGATAATGCTGACGTCTTCCTGAACAGACTTGCGAGCCTCTTCGGTTGCGAGCGGCTGCGCCTCGCTCACGGAAGACGCGATAAAGCTCGTGGCGCTAATGGCAGCGCTCAGTGGATTGCGCACCTCGTGAGCAATAAAGTCGTTGAGCTCGCGCTCAACCTTGGCAGCCTTGTGCGCGTTCGCCACCATGATGAAGGCCTACTCAGCTTCGGCAGTCGACTTCATAGCACTCATCTTAGCTCTTTTAAGAGTGGCTGTGTACATCCAGAAGGCTAGACAGACGCAAGCGATAAAGATCATGACGGAACCGAAAATGACGAAACCAAGCTCCGGCTCAAAGGTCCCATTCTCGGCTACCATGACGACTGCCCACTGTCTCGATGCGATCCAGAGCTTGCCTTGGTAAACCTTGTTCCTGGAGGAGCGAGCCTCATCGAGAATGACCGCGTCCTTGAAGGTTAAAGGAAATTGACCTTCCTGGATAGGTTGAAAGCTGCTAGGGGTTGCCACCGTCTCGTTGTAAAAGACGTCTCGATTTTCCGCGAGCTCTTCCGGCAGCACCAGGCGCCTCTCCCTCATTCCTCCACCAAGCTGGGCAAAAATGTGGGGGGAATCGTGTCTACCACAGTGGTGTTTACCGCAATTGTTGCCATCAGTTTGTTCCAGTACAGCAGCTCCAAGAAAGTTGGCCTCCATGTCTTGATCGGTAGTGTCGTAGAGATACAACGATATGGGTTCTTCGATTGACACGCCGGCTGCCACGCTTGCAAGCAATGATGGGATGCGGAGAAACAACATGCTTATATCGCGAGGTATTGCGCCTGGCGAATCGGAGGACAACCGGATTCCTGGGTGGAAAAGTGCGATGCACTCCAGTGAGAAGCACGGTACCTTATCCGTCAAAACAGCCTCTTACGTGCTTGTAGCTAGATCAATGGGATCCTTCAAGTAACCCGTAGAGTATGCGTCAAAGTCTAGATAATTCCAATTATCTTCGAGTGGCTCTTGGTAGTGGACAGGAAAGTAGAACGGGAGCGCCTCCAAGTCAGTAATGACGGTGCCGTCCGACCTGACTTGGAACTTGTTAAAGCCTTGATAGGGGAAGCCTGGGTAATCCTCGTTAATAAATGTAAGCGTCTCGTTTTCGACAGAGGCTCTTTCTGCGTGAGTAACGTTGGGAAGGTACGCGATTCCACCAAAATCGAGACCCGTGGAGACTAGATACTCGTAGGTGTTGCGGAACTCTTCTCTTGTTTGCTTTCTTCTCCGGGAAGACTGCTGAAGCCATAAAACAGCCATGGTGTATAACTGGAAAACTAGATCCTAAGAAAGTCGCTGGAACTGCTTCATTTGGTCACTCTGCGCCGCTGGTACACCAAAGATGAGAATAACGCCGCTCGCTACTCCACCCAGGAGCAGAATAAGAGCCGGTATCAACGCGGCCCGATGGCGACGTCGAAGATCTCTTGTCGTAGGCTCGTTTTCCGGATCGGTTAATGAGACACCCCTTTCGACATCCAAGACAGACGAATCAGAGTTGTATTCCGTCTTGGCGTCCATGTTACTTCTTCTTCTTATTGAGGGACTCATCAGCATGGTCGTTGCTGCGGGAGGGAGGGCAATCGAACGGAGATACGTACGAGGAGGAAGAAATGGAGAAGTCGCTTCCCAAATGACCAGGATAATGTCATCGAACTCAGTCGATTCATTCATGGGGTCGGTGCCTGCTCATGATCACTGATCCGATGAACACGCTATCAACACGTTTAAATTTGACAAAAACAAATATCAATAGATATGTAGTAAACACTGATTGAATAATTAGTACAATATTATTTAATGAACACGCCTACGCCGGATCGACAGAGACTTTATATTTTTCCCGTTTTCAAAAGACATTTTCGGAATTTGGACATTGTGCTCAATTGGGGCACTGATGTGGACGGCACAAGCTCTGCTAATGGGACTCTCATATTTTTATCAAGCTTCGCATGTTACTCGCTACATAAACACGCCTCTGTCTGCATTCCAAGGCCCGGCTGTAGCGAGATATCACGGCCTGTGGAACCTCCAACGATTGTCTCGACTGTTCCAGCAACAAAGCAAACAAGATAAAGGCGACAACGATGACGCGAGTTGTACCGAAGCACTCATTGAAAAGCTGACTGCCGAGCAAAGACAGGAGCTTCTACAGCCGCCAGTCAATGAATTATCAATATCACCCAGCGGTAGTGGCAGTCGACGCAATATGATTCTCACTGGGGTGTCGGTAGCTCTGGCTACTGCCACCGGTGTCGCCGCCACGAATCTCTACCTGCAGACCGTCTACACACGGGCAGATTTTCGCGCTTTGGTAATGCGCAGTTTATTGCTGCAACTGGAGAACCACAAGCCAATCAAGGTAGTATCGGTACAGTCTAGGATAATCAGTGGGGAGTGTGGACATGAGATCCCGGGCCGCGCTGCGTCTTTTTGCGAGACTTTACAGCAACATTGCAAGAGAACAAGGAGGCGCCGGCTGGATGGACGTATGACCCCGACGATTGGTGGCTGGAAGAACACGGTATGTGGTCCTAAAACGAAAAGATTTAGAATGCGTCAGTACTAAACCTCTCACTTTATCCTTCGATTATTGTCAGGTATTATTATGGAAACCCCAAAGTTTCCACTACCGCCAGGCAGGTATCTCGTCACGGGTGGCCGCAGTGTCGTTACAGGTTTGACTATTAGCGAGGATGGTCGACACTGAAAGCTCGACGATGATCATACCTTGTACCAAGTGACGCACTTGCCGTGCTGGGCGGCGCGTTATCGACCTGCCACCGGAGGTTCACCCTTGACGGCCCGGCAATCCGACTTTACCGTAACTCCAGGTGCCGTCAAGCCGACGGTTCCAAGTTGCGACAAGCAAGACTATTCCGTCTTGTTCTTGCTAGTTAGAGCTTTATAATGTCCGTGAACGGTCCGGTGTATGGTTGGGGCACGAAGTTACGAGTAATTATGCATTTGAATGTGCCAACTGAACACGATGTGTGGTTTTGTGGAGGCGTTGTTGCGAGTTTAAATTGTCTTACCACGTAAAAGCGAATACCATACACATTGAAACACCACTAGCAATATCGAAACGGGCTGAACACACGGGTCGTGCACAGGCTACGCACGGACCGTTACGAGAGCTTATTGGTGGTTTACTACTGACAGTCGGTTTCGAACGGCACCTTGAAGTTTCTCTGGTGGATCCAGCTGTTGGCGGAATACTTGATTCCAGCTTCAACGGGAAGCGCCTCGTGCATTGTCACAGAATCCTTGGAATCCGGTCGCTCGTTCAGTACACTCGGCCAAAGGAGTACGCGTCCTTGCTTGGGCAGGACAGTCAGATCCAGCGTTGGAAAATGGGTCCCTCCTCCAGCTTCCACATCGTTCAAGTACAAGAAAACTGTCAAAATCCGCACGCCTTGAGCGCGTTGTCGGTGAAAGGGGATGTAGTCGTGATGGACTTTGTAGCGTTGTGTAACCTCGTATCGCAGCAGCTGGAGGAATTCGGAATTGTCAATAGGAATGCCGGTGAGCTCCTCCACCCGTCCTTGTACCGCCACAGCAACCGGATCCTCGTAACAGTCGTCCACACACCACGCCGTCGTGGATGTGCGACTCGGATTCAAATACGGTTCAAAGGTACCGTCAAATAGTTGCTTGCCCACGTCTTCGGATCTCTTGTAGCCCCGTTCGTGGCCCAGCGCAATGAGTCGATCGCACTCCTCGGGCGACAAGAAATCGTCCAACGTAATGACCCACGGCAGTTCTGCGGCTGTCTTGGCGTCTCGTTCGGCAGGACTGCTCCAGACCGTGACATTATACTTGTCGTAGGATTCGTGTGTGGTGATGCGCTCAAACATACGATTGAGGTCGCCCGGTCCCCAGACACCTGGCTCGTTCTGATCAAAGGGACACCGCACGGTAATATCGAGTTGCTCGCAAGTAAAGCACGCTGGCGAACACTGAATCGTCATGTACTTTGGATTCGCTTCGCACTCCCCAATCACGGCCCAAAAGGAACAATCTTGATTGCGATTCTTGCACTCGCCGCGGATTTTCTTGTACTTTTGCTCCACAAACACTTGCTGCATCATGTAGTCCTCGGTTTCACGAATGCGAGCGGCCGTTTTGGTAGCTTGGGTGCCTTCGACGCGTTGGGCTTCGCCGTAGCAGTTGTTCACCGTGCTGGCCTCGTCGTTATCGCATAAGTTACAAGCTGCGGGGCAGAGTTCCAGCATGCGTTCGGGAAGCGTGGCGCACTCGTTTCTATCGGCCCATTGCTGGCACTTGGCATCTTTATCGATACACTCGGTGATCTGGCGATACCAAGGGACATCATCAGCTAGTTCGTGAACATTCGTAGGAGCAGCGAGGCACTGCTGAGACGAGTCACTGCCATCGGCAGGGGTCGCACAATAAGCTTCATTAGTGCCGTCGACGGCAACGTCAACGTCGGCTTGTTCGCGAGAAACTACGCCAAGTAGGACTTGTAGAAGCAGTAGAACGGAAAGCGTCAAAGCGAATCCCTTTCGTCTCGAACTGTTACATCGGGAGCACTTCATGGTGGTACAAGCACAGTACGAAGGATGATCGACACGAAGGATGATCGACACTCGAGACGGTATTCAGCAGACGCGATGCGCACTGCTGTTCTTGTTTATTCTCCATTGTTAAATAATTTTGTGACCGCTTTCTGCTGCGCGCACCCGCGCGTTATATAAGGTTTCTCAAAAATATTGATAATGAGGAATGTCGATAAATTAAAAGCGATACTGTACATTCTGTACTTTTCCTTTTTATTTACTGTACAATCTACGATTCTGTATAGCTGTAGACTGACTCATTTTCTCACTATTTTTCATTTTCCCATGCCATTTTCTCTAACGTAGCGACTCATTGCGACCATTGATGCCACATGCTGTTGATTCTATGAGAATCTGATCACGCCTCGAACCTTCAATTCTCAGCTGTAGTGTATCAAAACTCTCGATAGTCTATCTATAAGAAAAGTCAATCAAACTGTTCTTACGATGGGATTAATCAGAAAGAATGAACAGTCACTGGTGCCCACTTGAGGCCCTTTTTGAGAATAGACCATACGTGGGAACAGATGCAACCTCCATCTGTTCGGACACTTTTTTCTTGGTCGACAACGCGAGCGTCTGTCCGCTAGCTCCAGATCGAACTTTCTCCAATATCGGATTCTCAACACGATCAACGGATGGAGGTAGCGGAGATTTCGTGAGCGCATTCACATGACAATGACCGAGAAGAACGGCCCGGAATTTCCGAAACAAACTGCCTTGAAGAGGCATCGTAAAGAAATTGGCAAGCATCTCGTCCGTGGGACAGTAGACAACTGAAATGCCTTCGGACTCGAAACGGTCCTGCATAAAGAAATAACGAATGTCAATGTGCCGGGACTTCTGCCCGCAAGATGCCCGACCATTCTTCTCAAATCGGATAGCGCTCTGGTTATCCTGATAAAAAATGTTTTCGGTAAGCTCGTACCCTTGTTCTTCCAAAAAATCCTCGAAAGACGCGTTCGGGCGCCATTCGAATACTGGAACTCCGCCTTTGATCAGCGGTTGGCCTTCCTTCTCCGCCATTGCTTCGACTGTAGAGATGACTGCATTGGCCATGGGAATTTTGGTCCATCTGTGCCGGGACAAGCGTTTTCCAGTGACAAGTGAAATACAAAAAATAGTCGCCTTGGGCGTTCCCAGTCAGGTTCAGTACAATTGCTCCAGTGTTACGGGACGTAGTAGTGTTGCTGGGGGTGTTGTCCTCGAAAACCTGTACGTACGATCGGAATTCCAACTTCAGGTCATTGTAGTCGGGGTTCACGCGCCCAGTCATGATGGTGAGAGGGCTGAGATTGTCGGAAATGCCGTTCTTCGCCGGGAATTGATTCAATCCTTTGGCGGCATGGTAAACGAGTGCTTGCATCATCACCTTTGGAAGATGTTTGAAAGGTAGACCGTGAATGGTGGTGCGCGCACGCTCCTTCATCGTCCGAATGGATTCGACTTCACCAACATGGTCGTTGGTGGCGGTAACGTTGGAGGACATCGTTTCGGATGCACTCAAATTCCATGTCGGCGTGCAGATCGGAGATGTTGAAACCCTGGACTTGTACATTGCCAAAACCGGCTTGATCTCACGGAGGAGGGTTGCTTTGTTTCTGTTGAGTACGGGAGCAACGGTGCGGAATTGAACTTTGCGAGAGATGGTATGAAAAAAAAGGTGGCCCTGGACGTAGCAAATGTCCATGCAAAGTGTCACATCGCTGTGGTGCTGCAAGATAAAACCTGGGACTTGTACCGGGTTGAAAGTAGGGACATGTTGGGAGGGGACTTTTGTTGTTTTTCCTTTGAGGGCAGCTACATTGGGACCGTAGATGAGTAGAGCCCGTTTGGCGTCATCAACGGTAACGGGGCAGTTTCGGACGAGATTCTTGGCAAGAATTTGTTCGAACTGTTGCTGAGAAGGGCGTCCGATTTTTCAATAAAGTGCTCGAGCCTTGTCCGCTCCTTCAATTTTGCGACGTGGGAACTGTGCCTTGTTGTTAGCTACAGTGGAGACAAAATAGTAGTCAATAACATTCACGTTAAAATTAGGCTGGACGGCAGCGGCGGTGTCGTGGTGGCAGAGGCCCGATTTGTACAAACCGTATTCGATGAACTTCATGATCAAGCCATCAGAACGATGCACGCAGAGGGCAGCTTCAACAGACGTGTCCATGGTGATGCAACAGAGCTTGCGAACGGCGGCAAGAGAGAAGATGTTGGCCAAAGAGTCTGGATTGTACCAGACAGGCCCAAAACTCTTGATGTCGCCAACGACGAGATCTGGGTGCCGCCATTTGTGTGAACCTTTAACTGGCTGTTGCTGCGCCGGATGTTTGAGAGGAAATTCGGGTTTTTGAAAACCGAAACAGTCGACTGGCTGTCAAGAAGCAGCCAGGACAATGGGATGAGCTCGTGACGCGAGGGCAACTGGGTGAAGGTAAAATCCGAAACCTCATGGTTCGTGTTGTCATCATCGGCGACAATGGCCTTGGTGTGAGAGGCTTGGAGAAGCGTCACGGCGGCAACAGCTTCAGCTTGGAGGAGAGTGGCGTTGGGACCGTGGGGGCACTTGTTGGCGTAATGTCCTTTGTGCTCGCAACGGAAACAAGTGACGTGAGTGTGTATGACGCCGTCAGCGCCAGCAATCACTTCGCCAGATTGCACAAAAGTCATGCCATCTTCTTCCTTGATTGCCGCCTCCAGGCTGCGCGCATTGCGGCGCGGTTCTTCCCGCTTGGGAGGCTTGAAATTGACAAGCAGGCTGTAGGCTGCGGTCAAGTTGATGGGATACTGGTCGTTTCCTCGGGAGAACTGGTTCTCGAGGTCGGCCCTAAGGGTGCCAGAACAACAACGGTCGGCTCGCTTCAGGAAAGCCAAAGCGAGAGTGCGGTCTCGCGCAATCTTGAGGCGTTTCGTTGTTGTTGGTCTCAGAAACTTCGAGTTCCGTGGGCTTCGGAATTTCGGGCCTGACGAAGTCTTTCGTAAGGGAAACCATGTTGCCCGGGTACTTGAGCTTCTTGGCGATGTATTCTCCGAGGGCTTCTACAGTCTTCGAGAACTGCTTCTTGTCTTCGCATTTGTTGAAACACTGGAAAACGTGGCTGTTCATCTCTTCGGTATTGCCCTTAAAAGTAGAGCAAACACGGGGTATAGTAGTTGCGCGGCTGCCGTGACGGTTTCCGCGACCGCGGCTACCGCTTTGTCCGCGTCCTCGTCCGCCACCACGTCCACTAGCAGTGCTGTTGCTGGGGACAATTGGAGGAGATGCGACAGTCTCACTCATGATGGAGTGTTGTAGATTCAGAAAATTGGATCAGAAAGAACGCTGTTTTCGACGAGCGTTGAGAAAACGGAGTAGTTTTCTTTTTGATTAATGTTGATTCTAGGAGAATCTGATCACGCCTCGAACCTTCAATTCTCAGTTGTAGTGTATCAGAACTCTCGATTGCCTATCTATAAGGAAAGTCAATCAAACTGTCCTTACGATGGTGCCCACTTGAGGCCCTTTTTGAGAATTGACGCGTATGGAGCAGATGCGACCTCCATCTGTTCGGACACTTTTTTCTTGGTTGGCAACGCGAACGTCTGTCCGCTAGCTCCAGATCGAACTTTCTCCAATATCGCATTCTCAACACATGCCACCATCATGACGATGTCGGTCACTACCGGCAAAGAACAGCACCGAACGCTTGTGGGCTTCCGGCGAGTAGCGCTCTTCGTACTAATTTGGATAGTAAGCGTCCAAGCGTGTGACAAAGAAACTAGCAACGGTCATTTTGAGGCTACCATCACCGACGGCCGCAATAACCCAGCAGGCCACTGTCTTATTGCTCGCGCCGCTGATTCTGATACAGTTAAAGACGAGTTGGACGACCCCGAGCCAACACAAGACGATTCATCTATACCTTGGTATCGCCAGATTGCCGAGTGCGCGGATCACCACGCCAAGTGCCAGCAATGGGCAGATAAGAACGAGTGCGCGCTTCTTTCCGAACGCACCTTGAAACTCTGTCCCGCTGCTTGTAACATATGCGATAACGACAACAAGACCAACACGGTGAACAATTGCTACGGCGAGGCCCAACTCATACCGTCGAATGTCAACAACGAGGCACGTTTCAGGTTGCGCCTTGAAAAAATCGAGGATTACATGTTGCAACACACTTTCGTCGACCCAAAGTACTTTTCCATTCGCGGCGAGTGCAAGAATCGTGATAAGGACTGCACCTATTGGGCCGTCACGGGGGAATGCGAGACGAATTCAAAGTACATGACGCTCATGTGCTCTCCCGCATGCTTCACGTGTGATATGCTGGACTTTACCGTCCGATGTCCTTTTGATCCGAACGAGCCTGGTGTCTGGGGACCGGGCGACCTCAATCGCATGTTTGAGCGCATCACGACACACGAATCCTACGACAAGTATAATGCGACGGTCTTGAGTAGTCCCAAATCTGTTGTCAGCAGTCCAACGGGTGGTCTGAACTCCACGAGGCCGTGGGTGATTACGTTGGAAAATTTTTTGTCGGCGGAGGAATGCGAACGAATCATCGAGCTGGGCCACGAGCGTGGCTACGAGAGATCTGGTAGCGTCGGAGAGAAGCGGTTCGATGGCACGTACACAGAAAATCTAGATTCTGTTCGTACCTCTATGACTACATGGTGCAAAGACGACTGCTCCAAGGATCCAGCTGTCATGACTGTACATGAACGGATTGCCGAGCTTGGCGGCATTGAAACTGGCAACTCGGAGTACTTGCAGTTGCTGCGATACGAACAAGGCCAGTATTACAAAGTGCATCATGATTTTATTCCTTACCATCTCAAGCGAGCTCAAGGCGTGCGTATCTTGACAATCTTCTTGTACTTGAACGACGTGGAAGGCGGAGGGGGTACCCATTTCTCGGCTCTCAACTTGACTGTCCAACCAAAGCAAGGGCGTGCAGTTGTTTGGCCCAGTGTACTAGACGAGGTCCCTAATATGCAAGACGACTTGATGCTGCACGAGGCTCTGCCGGTACAAGCCGGTATCAAGTACTCGGCAAACAGTTGGATCCATCAGCGAAACTTCAAGCTGCCCTTTCACCAAGACTGCCACTAATATTGAGCACACCGCGCAACGGCTCTAGTCCAACTCCAATCCACTGACGTTGGATTATTCTGGCTTTATAGCTTCCAAAAGGGCAATCTGGTCGCAAACTACCGTAGACGTTTGTACAGGGCCCATTAGCGGAGCCAAAAGCTGGAGACACAGTTTGTCGAGAGCACGGTTTTGTATGTCTAGTAGTGGCCTTTCGACGCCCTCAATCAAAGTAGACTACTTCTTGTAGTCTCGGGGTTCCGAACAATCTTCTTCAAGCGGGACTCCCTGACGGAACTTTGTACAAAGAGTTTATGCAGCTAACTTTACTCCTAGTAGAAAATAGAATCTAACATAATGCGTATTATTGGTGACAGAGCGTTTTCATGGGGATCTTGATATTCTTTTGGTGCAGCCAACTATTGGCGGAGTACTTGATTCCTTTCTCGACCACCAAAGCTTGATGCATTGTCCGTGTGTCGACAATATTGGGTCGTTCGCTCGTGACGCTGGGCCAAACAACGACGCGGCCACGCTTGGGAAGCACCGTCAAGTTGTTCAACAGAGGAAAGTTGGTGCCTCCACCAGCCTCAACGTCGCTGAGATACAAGAAAACGGTCAGGATACGCACACCTTGCGGTCTATCGAAGTGAAAGGGAATGAAATCGTTGTGGAGCTTGTAAAATTGACCCTCTTCGTAGCGTAGCAGCTGCAGGTTTTCGGAATTACCAATATGAATGCCAGTCAAAGCGGCTATTTTGTCGTGGACGGATACGGCCAGTGCATCGTTCGAACAATTTCCATCACACCAAGCCGTTGCGGAGGTACGAAAGGTCATGTTGGCCGCTGCAAACGTCCCATCATACAGCTGGGTGCCCAGCCCAGTCGATCGTTCGTAGCCTTGCGCGTGTCCCAAGGCAATCAATCGGTCGCATTCAGCCGGCGTCAAGAAATCATCCAGCGTGAGTACCCACGGCCCTTGAAAGGGACAATTGTTCTTATTATCGCTCTCCTCATGGGTACTTGCTGCTGGGCTACTATGAATGGTCACCTGATAGGTTGGGTCGGCCACTATGCGTTCAAACATGCGGTCAAGGTCGCCGGCCTGCCAGACACCCGGTGCGGCTGGATCAAAGGGACACCTCACTTTGAAATCCAATTGGTCGCACGAAAAGCACGCTGGGGCGCACTGCAGCGACATCATGCGCTCGTTAAGCGTACAGTGTCCCTGCACAGCCCAGTCAGTACATTGCTCATGGCGATTCTTGCAATCCGCTCGAACCTTGTGATACAAGGAGGAGGGCATTGACGATCCAACACTCGTACTACTCCCAAGGAGGACCTTTTGAAACATGTACTCTTCCGACTGCCGAAACCGCTCCAGACTTTCATTACGCAATATACTTTGATCCTTGCCAAAGCAACTGCGGGCCATTGATTCGGGTGAGATATTGTCGCAGACATGACAAGAAGCGGGACAAGTCGGTAGAACTCGCTCGGCCAGGGTAACACACTGGTCCAGTGTCGCTCCAACGACACAATCTCTGTGGTGATCGACGCATTCCGTAATCCTTCGATACCAAGGAAGCTTGTAGGCGTCAGCGTCTTTATGAGATGCGGGGTCGCTGAAGGGAGCCGCAAACGTGACGCGTTCCTTCTTGCTACTGCCACTACCACTTTTACTTGACGATGTTGGTACGGTGTCTCGAATCAAGGTAAGAAGGACGGACACATTGTAAACGACAGCTGCGAGTACTACGATCAATAGCAGGAAGATACTATAAAGAATATTTCGCCTGGAACTGGGTCGTTGGGGTGCGGAAAGGCTCCGCAGAGCTTGTCTCGCCATTGTCGAGGGTGCGTTTTGTGTCGGTCGACGGTCGATGAAAGAAAGCGACGGCAATCAACTATAGCCACTAATTGTACAATTGTACACACATTTTCATTTTCAACCTTGCTATAAGTAACCTTAAGAAGAGGCCTGATAACTGATAACTGATAAGCGAGCTAGCGTTGAAAATTAGTTGTTCCGTCGAAGAATGAAAATTGCTCGGTTCGTCCATCGAAGAATGAAAATTGCTCCCCACTGCACGCGCGGGCGGTCTCACGATAATAATACCAAGGACTATTTGCTAAAAACAAACAAAAAGACAATCTGAACTTATTGAGCTTCAGTAGTCTAGATATATCTAATAGATACTTGCGTCTTGTTCAGCTATATCGTACACTCTATCATTCGCGAATGGTAACGTTATCGGTGACAGTTCTTGTGATGCGGCCCTTTAAAGTCCCGCTGATGCAGCCAAGTATTCGCCGAGTATTTGGTACCAGCCTCGACCGTGAGAGCCTGGTGTCGTGTGCGATTGTCCAGATTGTTTGGAAATTGATCGAGTACACTCGGCCAAAGCACAATCCGCCCTTGCTTTGGGAGCACCGTCAAGTTGTTCAGTTGGGGAAAGTTGGTGCCACCGCCCGCTGGCACATCGCTCAGATACCAAAAGACAGTCAGCACACGAACGCCCGGTGATCGCGATCGATGCTTGTG
>Ga0307978_1001890_pt1 | contig 15103 bp, 17 predicted proteins | sample OrgLakmetage1056_FD_203151 | JGI IMG/M metagenome (GOLD analysis project Ga0307978, IMG submission 203151) | Saline water microbial communities from Organic Lake, Antarctica - #1056 | ecosystem: Environmental > Aquatic > Non-marine Saline and Alkaline > Saline | place: Antarctica: Organic Lake...
CTCTTGAGATTGTACTCGTACCAGGTACTTGTATGTAGTAAAAGAGAGTAAAAGCACTGACACCATTCCGCCACCACGCGACACGAAGATTACAGATTATGAATTCACTACTTTACTCAGCTCAGCAAGCAAGTACCTAAGAGCGAGAGAGAGAGACAGGTACGTGGGACGTTCCATTAACTCACTCATACTGCAGTTGTGACAGTTTAACGACTACTGCTGAACCAACTTTAAAAGGTGTCAAAATGAAATCAGTCATCAGTGCCCTCCTTTCATGCCTCTTGGCTTTATCGCTCCAAGCACAGTCATCTTATGCTTTCTCAACAGCCAAATCATTTGTATCTAACGAAAAGACACAGTCTGCTGCATTTAAAACAGCTCATGTTAGATCTACACAGCTAGGTGAAGGTCTCTTTGGAGGATTATTTGGAAAGAAGGAGGAAGACAATAGAGATCCATCTGTCCCAATTAGACTCTTTGAGATCCCGTGCAAAAATGTGAAACTTGGAGGATGTCGGTTTACACTTGGACTTTTCCTCATTGGTCAACAAGGCACACCTATGAAAGGAACCTGGAAGGCCAATCAGGCAAGCGATGCAGTTTTGGATATGTTCCACATGGATAATACAGCTATGTTCAGTGTTGTCATGACAGAGAAATCAATTAGTGTTGATCGTTACGGGTTGGAACCATCATTGCGATATAATTTGCACGAATCATTAGTGTTGCAGGGCTTATTGGACGAAATCCAAACCCTCGCGCTAGAAGGAGAAGCAGTGGAGGAGGAAAATAGGCTCGTTGTCTTTTCTAATGCAGACACTGCAATAGAAGATGCTAGGGCCAAGCTACCAGCAAGAGCAGCATAATAAGAATAATATCTAAATAGGGGCTTCACCATCGACAGTAATGCATGTCATTTTTACTTTTGTGGTAGCGCCAAACTAAATCGCACATGATTGGATTTCTGTTGTGCAAAGACTGCAACTCATGCCGTCTTACATCGAACTAAACACATGATCTTGAGCAAGAAAGATAAGTCATCATTATATTATTGAATGCGGACGGCTCTTGGCTCTTCATAGTCAGCTCGAAATTATTAACAGTAGGTCTGCCACAACTTCATCATTTACTCTAGCTTTTTCACGTACACGATGTATAATGTTGTAAAAGTGACCTAATACAGCCTAATACACATCTAAAACAAGGCGACAAATTGATCTGCTGTTTGGACGAACAGTGATGACGGATGCTGTATCATCAGACTAATATTTTTCTATTTTTATTTTATAAACGAAGACCTGACGCATTAATCATTCATCAAACAATTTGCATTCTTGTTCAATCACTTTCATTGCTTACGGAACTACCAATAGTCGTCGTTGTTAAATCGCTGTTGCTGCGCATTCTGACCTTTGAGCACCCGAGCATTTTAGGCAAATACGCAATATTTGGCACAATTGCATCTGCGCCATTGTCCAACAAATACTCAGCTGTACCAGAGCCAGTGAGCACACCGACCGTGAGGCCTACTCCTGCATTAAGACCCATTAGCGTATCGGCACTGGTATCTCCAAGAACGATGCAATCTTGAGGTGATACTTGTGCTTCCTTGCACAAAGATAGAATTGGTTGCACGGATGGCTTGCTTTCAGATACCTCATCGCCACATATTGAGAACTATGGCAATCGATTCAACTTCAGTGAGATTTGTTTTTTGAAAGACTGGCCTCGTTCATTTCATTCTTGCAGGTACTTACATCAATGAGATCTTCAAGTCCCCAATTTTTGATGCATGCATTCGTAGCTCGACGGTCATCAGAAGTACAGATAGCAATTAGGATTCCTTCGCATTGCTGCTTTAGGGTCCGCATGAGGCCTGCTAGATCAGAAACTGAAGGCTCGTCATTAGCATGAATGTCGCCCATTGCGCCATGCCAATATTCAACCTTCTGCTGAGCATTGGTAATGTGGTCATCCAAGACCACAGCAGTTGCATCTAGAATTTCCTGCCAAGTACCAGACAAAACTTTTGCCGAAGGAAAGATACATTCATTCACATCATCCCATCCCACAATTGAATGGAAGATTGAGAGAAAAGAAATAATCTGATGACTTTCAAGATTGTGATTCTTGCATTCTTCTGCAATACGTTGACTCATCCCCTCACACCATGTATGCAGCGCCTGTGTACAATCACCTAAAGTACCTGAAACAAATGCGCACAATGGGATTGAATCATCGAAGGGACAGGTAATGCATGACACCATGACCTGTTCTCTTTGTAAAGCGAAAAAACTTACCCTTGTCGAAGATAATCATCTTAGGCGACCAGGAAAGATTATCAGTTAAACCACACATGCTCATGGCAATTTGCCTGAATGAACTTCTAAATAAATGCAGCACCGGCTGTTTATGATAGAGGAATGTTCTGCATGAAAAGGATCCTTTAATGCTAGCTTTTGAATCTGCCTTTTATCATTGAAGATGCAAGTGTGGAATCTGTCTTTTAGGCTTGGCCTGATTCTTGAGTCCCATAACTCACCCCACTAAATTATGGTACTTATGGTGCACATCATCATCTTTCATCTTTCTCATCATCATCAGAAAGATTCGAGACAGAATCTCTGATTCTTAAACTTGAGACAGCATCAAATCCCTCTGCAAACTTATGTAGAATGTCTTCTCTCCAATGTACCATACCAGATATTAATTATACTAAAACTATGAGTATCAGGTCTCGATAGAATTTGTTTTAAGTTCAATTTTTTCACGAGCGGCGAAGGTATTATAAAAACAGAAGATCCAATCGACAAATTACCGGTCCACTAATGGCTCGATATTATATCCTATGGCTCAATATTATATTTTTATTAAATTTTATTGATTATCTAGATTTCTACGAGCTCTCTTGCAGAATACATTCATGCCCGTGTGCACGAGCAATCGAGGAAGAAAGCTGTTTCAGACAAATCATGCCACTATTAGGATCTACATCTGCTTCATCTATATCTGCGACCCCCCAAGAACTCTTGAGCACCTCGCCATTAAGCGAGAAGCGGACATAGTACATAACTTGTGTGTCTACGTCTTCACCTTCTTCTCCTCCTCCTATATCTTCCTCTGTTTTGAACAATTCAACTTTCAAGAAGCTTCCATACTCAGGCCATTCAGCCGGTTGCTCCAGACGAAATGCGCACATGAGCCCAATCAAACTAGAATCGTGACAACTATAAATGTACAATATTGGATCGTCACTGCTATCATTGCGTCCGTCACGTAGAGTTCCCATTATAAAGTTCATGAATGGCTTCATCGCAAGCCTCGCCAAATCATCATTTCTCAAGTTCTCAAACCACTTCCAAGCAGAGTGCGAAGTAACAATTTTGAATTCGTCATGGCTGATGGATTCGGGCAATTTTTCCCTGATTCTCAAGCAGGTCATGATTTCCGAAAGTTGAGAGAAAGTCAACGACTTTTCCTTCTTACCATCTCCCTCCTCTCCTATGCCCCAATTCCCCGAACTCGAATTTTCCCAATCGATCAAGGGTCGTAATTCAGATGTGATTTTATCTGATAGAGTTCGAAGCTCTTCTTCTCGCTCTAGCATATGCTGACGCTTACTCAATTCCCGTTCCAATTCCACTTGTTCTTGGGACAGTCTTGGTTGTGGATCTGGAATAAGTATATCTGTATGTTTGGCATCAATCTCAATCTTTCCATCATACCCTAGAGGAAAGAGCCCCATCAGCAGCGCTTGTACAGATTGAATCGTTCTTGGAAAATCAGTGCTCATAATCTTCACTTTGGAAGGATGCACAGGATCCGTCTTTGTAAAAAGTCTTCCTGAATTGATGTGCAGAGTCCCGTCGGAATCAACGATATTCGATCCCTCCTCTTCGTCCAAATGCAATTCATCACGAATCCGCGATCCAACTTCGACCATTTGCAGCAGACCGAGTTTAGTCAATTTCCCAAAAGGTCCTACGCCCCCTGCAGCGTGTGCAACTTTGCTCCCATCGCTTCCATCTCGTTTGACGATTGTGTCCTCTGATAGCTTTGCAATTAGAGCTGGGGAAGGTAGGGTTTTGCACCAGTAGTCTTTCTCAGCCATGGGCGTGATGGGAGTTCTATCACCATGTCTGTGGATTATTTGGACTTGAACGAGCTTGAATCTTTTCTTGAATGTGGATGAGATGGAGCCTGAGCATTTGAAGGCAAGTGGCGTCGACGTCGATGAATCTTTGTGTGATGATGAGAATGCAGGGATAGCGGAAGATGATTTAGCACAGGATTGGAGGCATATTGACGCCCAAACAGCACGGCGCAAAGGACCTTTCATGTCGATGACTATTTTGTATCTATCTACAGATTCGCTTGGAGTAGCTTGTAGCAGTAGTGATGAATGGTCATACTGATTCTCTCGTACGAGGTCTGGCTAGAGGCTAGAGCTAGTAGCTACGAAGCGACTAGTATCGTAGGTAGTATCATGTATCATCATACATAAAGTGTGTCGGTGGTCGGTGGGGGGTTTCGTGTGTCGGTGTTAAAAATGAGGGGAAAGAAATAGAAATGAGAAAGAAGGGAACATTTCACATTTTTTCACCTTTCTCACGTTAAATGTGTTGAACGTCGTCGTGCATCATCGTGCATTCTACATTGTGAAATGTGAAATCGTGCATCCTTTCTTTCCACTTTTCCATCTCCAAGCCTTGGCCATCGCATCATGCAAGGTCTGCTATCCTTGCTATGCCTGATAATCTGTTTTTGCACAAGAAATACCTGCGGGTTCTCAATTTCCAGAAACGAAAGCAACCGACGTCAAATACTCCAAAAAGCATCAGCATCTTTCCTCGTAGCAGCGACCGGCGTGGTATGCACTGCCAAACCCAAGGCTGCCTTTGCATATGAACCAGATCCTGATCCCCTCAGAGAATCTCTATACCTCGTCTCTCGCGTACAAGAAGCTACCGTGCAGCAAGAGCGCTTTGTGCGCAAAGCTACAGATCAACAAGCTCTCAAGAATAAAATGAAGCTCACGCTTCTGCTCATTGAAAAGAATTACAAACTTTTGGATCAAATTACATATTGCTCCGCATTCGTCCCCTCGGAACATTTGGTGGAAGCTACCGAAGCAGGAAATATTGCAGCTGAGGAACTTCAGAGTGCTATCGAGTTCGTTCGAAATGATTTACAATCTGGCCCATTGGAGCAGAAACAGAAGGATTACATTACCGATGCGCTGATTGCTACAAGGGAAAACATATTTATCTTCCTTGATTTCATTCCTCAGGATAAGCTAGAAGGTGCAAGATCTAGAATAGATGAGGAGAACAAGCTGAACATTGAAGAATTTGATGGGGATGAGAATGCGGGTGTATACAATCCTGTGGTACTGCCATGGAAAAATAGACGCAAATAATGCATAGTTGTGTTTAGATTTTTATGTTATTGTGAATAAGGCTTCATTCCTGCATCAGCACATTGAGGGTGCTCAGTGAATATTGGAAATTGATTATTGCACACGAATAGTTGCGGGCCCTTGGATGTTATTCAAGCACGCCAATCTGGCAGTGGGGAATTTTTTAATCTTGGTGTTCTCGTATTCCATTCTCTCTTCCCATCCCTCCGATTCTACAAAGTCCACTGCACAGAACGTACACTGTCCACCTCCTCCGCAGTTGCCCAACTTCTTCTTCAGACCCCTGTATAGTTCAACCTTGTTATCCAGCAATGTTTGACGAAGATTCTCGCCTACCTTTGCATCAATGGTTTTATCTTCATTTCCATCTTGGATCACTTTGATTTGGACAGTAGTACCTATAGTGAATTGGGGTTCAACAGGTTCATCAGCCACTTCAAATAAGATAGTTACAGTGGAAGGAGAATTGATGATGCAATCCATAACATCGTCAAAGGCCATACTGGTAACATCAGTCTCTCCAACTTGAGCGACTTTGAGTCCGATGAGTTGATCACGATATTCAGATGCATATGCTGATCCTGCGTCAGATATTTCCTCCACTTTGACTCCTTGGGGGGAATTCTCTTCCACTTCCTCGAGAATGATCCCGAGTGGCTTTTCGAGCTGCACGGATAAGAGTGCATCTAGCTGGGATGAGGTTGAGATTGTTGTCTTTCCCAAACTCATGTGCGAGCTTGTGACTGTGAATGCATCGCAATTTGCTGCGATGGCAAACAAGAGAGAGAAGGATTTAATCAGGTTCATGTTGTCTATTTAGCAGGGGGTGCTGATCGTTGATTGTGATTTGTTTATTGGTTGATGTGGTTTATGTTTAGGAACAGTTTCCTTGATATTCGATATGAACAATAGCTTTATGCATCATCATTCATCATCTCAATCAGAGGTGGGTAGGTGGTGTGTTTTTTATATGTACCTACTCATCTTTCTTTCTTATGACGTCATATTCGTCACTTTTTGACAGAAAATGAGAGATGACTTCAAGATTCAAGATAACCAATAACCACGCCAGCGATGGCGAGCGAAGCGCGAATCATCAGTGTGCATTGTGCATAGTAGATACCCCCAACAGGCAACCTACCTTATCACACCTATCACACCGGTGCATTTATCAGTGCGAGCTAGTCACAGTTATACCTCCATTATAACAGCGAATAATAACTAATTAAAAGGGCTGCGACTTGAAGTATGAGCCTCTTTTCTCACCTGTGCTTGCTAGTGCTATCACTTTCAACAGTTTCATCCGCATTAGCTTTCACACCAACAAACTATATACCAACATTGACGACACAAACAACCCAACCCCAAATACGAAGAAGACGATTGCAATCCACACTTCTTCATGCTAAAAGACGTAAAAATGATAAGGTAGAAGATACGGCATGGTACGATGAAGTAGGCAAAGAGGCTACACCAGATGAGGTATTTTGGAACGAAATGGATAGACAAAAGGCCAACTTGGAAGTTCCACTCGTTGCAACAACCGTAGACGATCCTTTTTCAAACATTGGAAGCGGAGCTGCTATGGATTATCCACCCGTTGAAAATTCGTCTGGTCCAGGTGTGCTGGGAGGAGGAGGAGGAGGAAAGGGGCAAGGAAACGGCAGTGGGATAATGGGAACCCCATTGGGTGAAGATAAAGCAGCTACAAAGACCCTAGCGAATTTTGCAGCATTTATGGTGGATGATAACTGGTTGAATGAGGAATATGCTGAAATGATGGGGTTGGAAGATGTAGATATTGATCAGCAAGATCTTGACATAGATAAACATTATGCAGAAATGGATATCAATAGGGGCGCCGGTGATGAAGAGAGGATTGATATTTCTTCTCTCTCGATTGGAGGCACGAACCCGTGGGATTTATGGAATGGAGACAAAGTGGAAGAAGATGATGATTTGGACAAGGAACGAATTAAAATTATCATGGAAAAATGTAAGTCAACTGTATCATACAATGCGAGGCGACTCGGAAAGCTTTGCATAATATGTTCCATCATCTCTAACCTCTTGTTTTCTCTTTTTTTTGCATATTCCTGTTCATGTTTAGCCAAATCGAACATGGCCAAGGAATTTCTTCTTGATAGTGATGTCAGTGGTGACTTTGATGCTGACCAATATGCAGCAGAAGAAGAATCCAAGCATTTGCAAAAGTTAGCTGAAATTCAACTACGATCGCCTAGTCTCGATAATGCAATCGATAATCCAAAGGCAAAAGCATTCTTCTCTCGTGCTCCTGATGAAGTAGAAGGATTTGATAGAATCTGGGCTTCCGCCATTGATAATGCATGCTTGAATAATTTGGAAGGAAGTTTTAGAAACTATGGTGTCGAGTTTGCATGTAATTTTGGAGAATGGGAGAATGGATGTGAGGATGATGCGTTCCAGTCTATTGAAGATATGGCAAGTTACAAAGCAAGAAAAGTTTACGAAGTCACGGGATTGCCGACCATAGCTTCACAAACTTCATTCGAGATAGAACCGATTCGTGTGCAAGACAGAAGCACACCCATGAATAGAGGATTTCAAAATACAAGAACCACAAGTGGTTACAGATTCAATGACGTTGGAGATCACATAGATTATGTTATTGAGGCACTGAAACCCTACTCGGATCCCTCAAGAGTAACTCGCTTTAGGAGTTGCTTCTGTTTCTATGATGGAGAGATGGAGTTCTTTGATTATGGTGAGCTTGATTGTGATTTGCACTTTTCAAACTCGGTGAGAACTTACATCCCAATGAGTAGCGGGATCGATGGGATGGGAAAGACATTGCAACTAGCCTTTGGACTTGAATTCCAGGGTTGGCTGCGAAGAAAGGTTCGCGATGCAATGCAAGGAAACGAAAGCAGAGTCAGCATTCAATTGAGAGATCGTATTTTGAAAGAAGGAAAGGTTCTTCCTAACGATATTGTGGATGTTAGCACATTCATGGATTCCATGATCGATGTCAATTTGATGGACGATTGTGCTAAGGAACTTTCAAATAGATTTGAGAAACTCAAGCCCACGAAGATTCTCACAGTCGCAACGACAGGTCTCATACTCGCTATTCCAATGGCAAAGTATTTACAGGTTCCAGTTGTTTATGCTCGAAAAGAAAGAAATGTGGTAATGTCAGACACGTACATTGCTGCGTTCGCTAGTAAGACAGTGGGAAAGAACAGGGAGCTGTTGGTAAGCAAGAAACACATTAGTCCCGATGATAGGATACTAATTGTCGATGATTTCCTATCTAGTGGTGCCAGCCAAGAAGCACTATTGAGAATTGTATCTGATGCGGGGGCAAGAGCTGTCGGAGTTGGGATTTTGTTGGAAAAATCGTATGAGGCAGGACGCCAATTCCTGTCTGGGTTCGATATTCCTGTCGAGAGTGTCGCAAAGATAGCCTCGGTTACTGATGGTATCATCACTATGGAAGAAGAAGAAGGTTATGTTGCCACAGATTAAACAAATCTAAATTTTGAAAGTGTCGCGCATTCCTTTCTGATTTTGTTCAATCATGTTTCTTTACGAATGCTTCAGTTTACTTGGTGGTATTCTTATCTATTCGTCGTCGTCGTGCTAATACTACCGGGCGTAACTGAATCATCCTTGTGATACTCAATCTTCTTGAAGCATGGTGCGTAAAGTTGCTTGAATCTACTCAGAGAAATTCGGCCTATGAGGATTGACCAAAGAGCGGGGCAGCTTAAACGTTCTTTGGATACAACATATCGGTTCTGCAAACCCTGTTCTAATTTTATTGCCCCTATAAATATGTTGTATTTGAACATGAAGTGGATTTGAATTGTGACAGTCCTAAAGCTAGGTAGTAGAACTAGAGGGACGCTGCGGTAAACATTTAGATCCGATATTGTAATTGTGTACCTAATTCTAATTTCAAACCCATTTGGGCATGTTTACAATATATTTAGTAAATATGTGATCTTTGTATTATTATCGTTGATTTTAAGGGTGGGCTGCTATAGAGGTAGAAACCTTGTTATCCCTTTCATTACTATGGCGTGAGTTAGCCTCTGATAGAAGCTCCTCTCGGGATCACTCGACATGTTCTATTGGACACATTCGAACCAGCAATGAACGATCTTGAAGATGCAGAATTCAGAAAACCTGAAGATGGTGTTCTGGTGATATCGCGAATAATGCCGCCTGGTCTAGATATGCACCACTATAGGAATGTTACCGCAGCCTTTATCCTTCCTTCAGCAACGATATTTACCTAACTGACAGCCTGACAATAGTACCTCCTTCTTTTTGAACATGTGCTTCATCTGGCATCTCTTTCTCTGGATATTCACTAGTGTATCTCCAAAATAACTGGAGGACATCTGCCTTCTCAGAAGGCATGGCATAACCGATCAATTTTGCCCCATCCAGATCGATTTCATCTGACATCAATGCTTGGACTTCACTGCATTTCATTACGTAACCTTTATTATTACGCATAGTATGCACAGACTGTTCACCGGTTAATTGTGCAATCTTCAACTCCAACTGAGTCGGCACCTCATCTCTGTCCCTTTCATCTTCACAGTCACCAAAATTATTCCAGTACTTGCCCTTTCCGTCACAGCCACCAAAGTCCTCCCAATAGTTGTGCAACAATGAATCCAAAATGATTGTATTGCTTCTCATGGCCTTGACAAGTAATTCATGATACTGCACTGCCTCCTCACCGCACGACACAAACACACCCAAGTCGTTCGTCACAACCTTGCCCGATGAATTGTACACCAGCTCACCACCAAACATATCAGTCACTTTTGCTTTGAATCCAAACTTATCCATGGCAGCAAATAGTATAGATGTAGGAGCAGCTGTATCCCAACTACACGTTCCCGGAGGAATCACTGAAATGGCATTGTGATTCATTGGTGATAAAGAAGCATATGCCGCCGACCTGAGTATTTTATTTCCGCACCCTCCCTCAATGCAAAGTTTCATGGGGTGTGCCGTGTTACCACTTTCTTTAATAATTTTTTTTAAGTACAACAATGCATGATCTCTGTGCAACCGCTTTGAGTCACCGGTGAAGACCTTGAGCGGAGCTTTCTCTTCGTGTATTGTATCTTGTTGTTCAATAGATTGCCAGGAACGAGCATCTTTGGGTAGTTGACAGAATGTCCCATTTTTGAATTGAATGCGCTCAATAATTTGGCAAGTTTCAGAATGCAAGGCACATACTATATTGATTCCTTCGTTGCTGTCCTTATCGTCTAGAGAGACAAATGGTAAACCAATGACACCTCCAATGGGTTTCCCCTTGTATGTGATACCAATTAGACATTGTACATTTCCCAGTCTCCCTTCCACAAATTCTCTTGTACCATCCAAAGGCTGCAATTTTGTGCATTTTAGAGGTGACATAGGTTGAATATTGAGAAGGAAAGGTTGAGAAAAATGATCGAAGAGCATCTTTAAAAGTCAGTATGCACTATGAAAACTCACATCGATGTAAATAGTCACTTCCTTGATGGAAACCACAGCATCTATCTCTTGCTTGAAATTGTTGCTGAAGAAAGATGAGTCAATGGAACGTTTTTGCACTGTATCTACGTTATACCTTCCAAAAACTTTGGACACATCCTCCTTGGACGATGCTTCCTTCTCGCCTTCTTGTGGTTCTTGATCATCCTCGTCTTCCTCTCCTATAATGTTCAATTCGTTCCCATAAACTGATCGAATGCAATCCACAATAACAAGCTGTGAATTAATATCAGCCTCTGTCAGTGCAGACCTGGGATCATCGGCTATTTTGTATTGAACATTGAGATTGGTTCCGTCAGAGGAATTACTTTGTTGGAGGCGTTTGTGGTTGACGAACTGGATTACTTGACATCCTCGAGAGCACGCGTCTGATAAAGTTGATAAGAGGTTATTTAGATTTATGGAGGGGGGTTGGTTCATCTTGATTGTTTTTTGAGACAAGAGGTAGCAGAAAATCTTGAATGATGTTTGAAGTTATCAGACTCGTATTAGTTCTTTTAGTTGTTGACAAGAGAAGAAGTGGTAAGTGGTGGAAGTCGTTCGTCGTTTGCGTGTGTATCTTTTGTGTTTTATGTGTGTTTGTTTGTCGTTTATGTGTTGTGTGCTAGCCACTCATGAAAGCGTTCTTAACCTACAACTCGAAGCTAAAAGCAAGATTGAAAATCAACGGATCAAATTTTATTCACGACGGAGTTGAATTTTAGCTGAATTTTAGCGACGGTTTGAGGACAAAATATTTTAAAATTTGTACAAATCTACTGCTTATTACAACAGGAGTATGTAGTCGCTCATTCACAATCACAACAAGCGGTACACATACACACCTAACATAAGGATGCAGCAAAGGATGCAGCAAATGAGCTTTCAAACCATTAAAACTGGGAACGTGGACCAGAGAAGTAGTGTGGAAGATGGACTAGGAGTGGAACAAAAGCAGGATCAGCATCTAGAGCAGGTCAACGAGCAGGACGACGAGCAGGATCAGACGCACGATTCAAGTAAGACACCTTGCTTGGATGGTCTCAGCGTGACGACTCGTTTCTTGGCAGCAGTAGCATTCATAGCTGCTAGCTTCTTCCGCTATCCAAGAGAAACACTGAGCTATGAAATAAGTGCCTTCATTTTCATTGGAGCCATGTCTCTCTTTGTGCTTTCAAACTGCCTTGAAATGATTTCAGCTAGTAATTTTGGTAAAGATGTTGCTGGGCATGTAATGTGCGCGTCTGGAGGCTCCATTATCATTGCCGCAAACATTATCTACATTGTCAAATTATCATCATGTGTTGATGGGTGCGATGGTGAGCCTTTGATTGATGTTGATGCATCCTTATGGATCACGGGAAGTACCTTCTTGGTGATTGGACATTTGGTAGAGACAATCACTGTAGCCAGAGATTATGATAACTATGTTCTCGCCAGTGTGCAGGCACCGGTATTAGGCATTCTTGGCTCTCTGTTCTTTGTATTTGGTTCAGTCCTTGCATTGGAACAATTGCTTTATCCCGACACTGATTACTACTACGGTTTGATTGAGGGTTATGAAAAAGATTTGGAAGAAACTATGACAGTTCAATCAGCACTTTATTTTACGGGAAGTTCTGTGTACGTGCTTCATGCAATTGTCTACACGATAGCAAAGTATAGTAGAGTTTAATGATGGATGGATTAAATAGAGTACTACGTGTGTACTATGTGTACGCACCTAACAAAAAAACAATTTTAGATGATAAAGGGTTTTTCATATTCTTCTGTCATTAGTCTTGTATGTTGTATGATGATGTGAGTGAACAACGAGGATTGGGAATGTTGTATGGATGTATGGAATGAATTCGATTTTAACTATTTAGTCTCTAGAGATGAAATCTCATTATATTGAAATGAGGTTTTCACGTGATGTTATTGACCTTTCTAATAGTAATTCAGATGGTGATATTCCAAACGTGCCACTTGTAGTCTCTCCCGAAATGCGTATTGTTGAACCAGAAGATACTTTGAATGCTGTCCAACAAGAGAGAGATGAAACATGATGCTTTAATCAATATTGCTCGCAGAGATGCCGTCTGTCAATTAGAGAATAGTATGTAGCCTTAGCGGCTTGTTCCTGTTCGTACAGCTCAGGTCTGGATGTCTACTCAAGACCACTCCAACAATTTGCAAATATTCTCAAAGACACCCTTTGCATTATGATGCTAAAACACAGTAGCAGCAAACGAATTATCCCCAACTACGTTACCCAACGACAAAAGGACGCTCAAAGCCTGTATTGCCCTATCAGAAGTCTCTGCAGATTTCAAATGCCTCGTAATAGCAGGAATAAGAACATCAGGTGGAATCGTCACCCTTTCTTCAAACGAGGTCGGATCCTGTAGCGCACAAATTCTAAATTCTGAGACAACAAAGTCAAGACAGCAGCAACATTCGTCACATCAATACTCTCAACTGCGCTTCCGTCATCATCTTTCCGGTTGCTCGTATTGCCAGCGCATAGATTCTAAATTCTGAGACAACAAAGTCAAGACAGCAGCAACATTCGTCACATCAATACTCTCAACTGCGCTTCCGTCATCATCTTTTCGATTGCTCGTATTGCCAAAAGCCTTTTGCAACTCTTCTTCATTTCTCCGTTGACAAGCAAGAGGGGTGTGAGGTATTTCCTCATGCTGAAAAATCTCCCTTTATCAACATCACCATGACATTCATTGTAAACCCTTACTGGTTTATCATATTCTGTCCCTGAAAGTGGCAAGATGGTTCTACGAGAAGAGCACGCATCACAGAATATGCCACCGCAAAGACGACAGTGGTGGCGTCTCTTTGATAGTGAGGAAAAAGTGTCACAAGAAGGACATGAGATCTAAGCCTATCAGGAATGTGACTGCTGTGAAGTCGATCTGTGGCAGTACGGATAAACAGTATTTCTGCTCTTGTCGTCAATGGTGTTGGATAGTTTGTCGCTTGCTACTCTTGTTACTTGTAGCTTGCTACTTGTCGCTTGGGAGCTCAGGCATGGCCATAACGAGGCATAACGGCTAACATATTATGCCGTTAATATTTGAACAGTCATTTGGGTATGGTGGTGGTATGCTATGTTTATGTCCCACAAAAAGGCTTAAGTAATGATAAATTTAGATAACGGGTTTTTTTTTAATTTAGAGACAAGTTCAAAGTCTGTTGGCAAATCTACTCGCTCAATTCACAATCACAACAATTGGTGCACATACACACCTTTCTTTTTAATATAATATAATGCTGGTCAACGAGCAGGACGACGAGCTGGTGCACAAGCACGATTCAAGGAAGACACCTGGCTTGGATGGTCTCAGCGTGACGACTCGTTTCTTGGCAGCAGTAGCATTCATAGCTGCTAGCTTCTACCGCTATCCAAGAGAAACATTTGACTACAAGATAAGTGCCAGAATTTTCATTGGAGCCATGTCTTTCTTTCTGCTTTCAAACTGCCTTGAAATGATTTCAGCTAGTAAGCTTGGTAAAGCTGTTGCTGGGCATGCAACCTGCGCCTTTGGAGTCTCCCTTTTCATTGCCGGAAGCATTATCGAACTTGTCAAATTATCATCAAGTGAATATTATTCTGGCGGAGATGGTGGGCCTTTGATTGACGTTGATGCATACTTATGGATCACGGGAAGTATCTTCTTGGTGATTGGACATTTGGTAGAGACAATCGCTGCAGCGAGTAAGCAGGCACCGGCATTAGGCATTCTTGGCTCTCTGTTCTTTGTAATTGGTTCAGTCCTTACATTGAGACACTTCGTTTTTCTCGATGTTGAGGATTTTCAGAATCATGTGGAAGATCTTTTCACAGCTCAATCAGCACTTTATCTTACGGGAAGTTCTGTGTACGTGCTTCATGCAATTGTCTACACGATAGCAAAGTATAGTAGAGTTTAATGATGGATGGATTAAATAGAGTACTATGCGTATGTGTACGCACCTAACAAAAAAAACATTTTTTGATGGTAAAGGGTTTTACAGATTCTTCTGTATGTTGTATGATAATGGGAGTGAAGAACGAAGATTGGGAATGTTGTATGGAATGAATTCGATGTTCAGTATTTACAGTAGTCTCTATCGTAATAGCTATTGTAGCTCTCTACTAGCTAGCTAGAGAGAGAG
>Ga0307978_1001891_pt1 | contig 15097 bp, 14 predicted proteins | sample OrgLakmetage1056_FD_203151 | JGI IMG/M metagenome (GOLD analysis project Ga0307978, IMG submission 203151) | Saline water microbial communities from Organic Lake, Antarctica - #1056 | ecosystem: Environmental > Aquatic > Non-marine Saline and Alkaline > Saline | place: Antarctica: Organic Lake...
ACGGTGCCAGCCCCGGGCCTCCAGCAGGATTGGATAGCGGGGAAGCAGGAGAAAGTGAAGCCGAAGACGGCGGCGAGGAGATTCCCGCTAATACCTACCGAACCATGAAGAAATGGGTAGTTGGTACGTCGTGCGCTTACGTTGACGGTGGCGCCCTGGTTGGTGCTAATGGCGAATGGTTTCCTTAATGAATACAACCATCGATGAGTTGGCAGCCGAGGTAGTATCCAGTGATAGCGAACAGCAACGTAAGCAAAGACAAGTTCATTGTCCTGAAACCCAATTGGAGTCTCACACAAGTCGGGGTGTTCCAGGTACTGCAGCCCTTATGCAATACGATGTCATCCGTGGTCTGCGATATGAGTCCGGACAAAGAGGGGGGTCTGCTGGCAAAGACAAAGCTGCTGACGGGTATTATGTTGAGCTGGTGCTCGAAAGCTGTGACGGTTGTCTGTACGAAACAGAGGATCTATGTTGTGACTGGGTAGAGACTAATTTTGAGAAGTCATTCATCAGGGCGGTCAAGCGCCAGTCTTTGGATAAGGATGGCGGATTCTTCGGTCCCGGCTTTTGCGGATTCACTCCGGTCGACCCTTGTGACCCAAACAACGCTTCTCTATCGTTCATAAAACCAATTCCTTACTCCAGCGACGGTGAAGACACTACAGCACCGACAAACTATGTTGTGAAGAGGCTTCGTTACATTTTTACTGGGGTTCCGCTGGAGAAAGGTGATGTTGTAGAGGACAGCTCCACGCTCGAGCTTCACAAGGCTCAGTTTGTGGTTCACGCGCATGTTCAACTCGGAAACGACAAGCCGGGAAAGTTTAAGAAAGTCAATCGGCAGTGGCTGGAATTTGTCTTTGGTGATTCTCCCGATAGTAACTTAGTGCAGGCTTCCTCCAAAAAAACTACAACAAGACACATCGGCGTGACTCTCGAGGGGGCCACACACATGACTCATTGCCAGGTCACCTGCTTCCGTTTGAGGTAGATGCGCGGCAGATTCACGCCATCCGCTGGAATGTGACAACCAGGGTTTTTGAGGGCCGTCTAACCGCCACGTTTGGCGAGGGGGAGAAGACAGTCCCCCTAACTCACGCTTGGGTGGAAGACAATTTCGAAGAACGTTACCTGCAAGAGCTCAAGGTTGTGGCGGCTACAAAAAAGAAGTTTACAATGGTTCCAACAGGCGACTGCTTGGACTCATCAACTTTACCAAACGAGTTGGAATTGGAGTGTGCTCCTAAGGTGAGGTACCAGCAAGGTGATAAAGATCTTTGCGCTATATATGGGCCTGCCAGTGCGCTGCATTATATGAATATGCGGGAAGCCGCCAAGATAGTGGCGGCAATGGCATCGGATATTGTCAAGAACGGCGGCGATGCCTCAATTGTTTGTAAGGTTGCGCAAAAATTAAATGATGATGTGCTCCCTGCAAAACTGTGGGTGAAGACAAAACTACCGTGGCGCTCGGATGTACTGAGTGAGGACAATGATTGCATACAGCTATGTGCCAACGCACCGGTTGACACTTGCTTCATGGTCTGGGTTCTTCGTGGGACGGATGGGTCGACCTCACACTGTGTTGCAGTTGTCCAACATTGGATTTTTGACTCCAACCTTTCTAAAGCTCTGCCTCTGACCAGGGCCTCGTTGGATTGGTGTTGTGGGTCAGTTAAGGATGACAGCAGAGCCAAGTACGAGTTGGTTGAGTCTGGCTATATGTTTTCGCTTCGGCCAAAGAAAGCAAATAAGAAAAGAAACAGGAGACCTCGAACAAAAAGGTGACTGAATCTATATAATATATACTAATCCACAGTTATTAAGTAGTGTCTTCAAGTACAGTATGGTTGTAACAATGGCTTTAGGGACATAATTCTACTTTCTTTTGCGTGACGCCGCCTGTGGGGGCTTGAGCTGCACCAGTCGAGAAAAAGATAAAAACTTGGATCCCCACGTGTTGGATGGATCAACTATATGGTAATCCTCGCAGCAGTCCTTGGCTGCATTTGGAGAGGGGCCAAATTTGTTTGGGAACACAAGGCATTGCCCGTCCATGCATTCGCAGTCTATTATTTCGTAGTTTGGTACCCTGCAGGCTGCGCCTCTAGCCTGTCTCCTTACAGTTTCTATCCGAAACTGTTTTGTTATCGCGCTGGTAGCCACTCTTTGTGGTACGGTGTTCTCCATCGAAGGGATGATGACAGCATAAAACCGCATTTTACGCTCGGAACTCTCGTCACTGTCAACTGAATCATCATCACCGCTTTGTTCTTTGCTTTGCGCGTCCTGCTGTTGAAGATGAAAAGAAATACCGTGGTAGGTAACGAAGAGTAGAACGCGACCAGGGTTGGTAAAATCCACTTTGGTTTGCACACCTCCTTTCGTTACAATGCGCTCGCGTTGAACATTCACCCAATCATGCCAGGAACCTTCCCTTCTGTAATTGAAGTGTGCACGGAACATTTCATCTTCACTCACCATCTCCGAATGCAGTTGCAAATTTGTGAACTTCTCAAGTGATGTGTACATCCCACCTGCATCGGTGCGAGACTCAAAGAACGACGAGCAAACAAATTCAGCGAGGTACGGGGAAATATGGGTTGCTCCTTCGAAAAGGCCGGAAGGTTTTCCCCTCCGCAAGAGTCCAAACTGGGGCGGAATATTCGACAAGTAAAACTGTGACGAAGTGCGAGATCTCCGCACTGGGCTCCGGTCATTAACAACGTCGTTATTACATGGCTCCACCGTACGCAACAAGCCTGATATCAACTGGCCGTTGTGGACCAGGCCGGGAAACATGTTGACAGCGTCGCGTTTCGCAATCACTTGCTGGGCTGACCTGTTCAGCTCTACTGGTAGGAAATATTCTCCCTTAAACTTTTCGATCACCATTTGGTCCACTAGTCTCTCCGCCACCTGCTTCGTGAAACGGTCGTGTCGCTTCTGAGCTGTTGCAGCGGCCGCTTGCAGTCATCTATGTGATGCCGCTCACCATGACTTGCAATCCAGTTCTCAGGCGATCCAAACATGCCAATGCAGCGAACAATGTGGAGAAGCTCGTAAAATTTGTTGAGCTTCCACCCCTGTGTGCCTTTCAACGCCACATCATTACCTTCCTCCCCAGGCTTACATTCAGTACGAGGATAGGCCTTCTTAATAGTATCCATCATGTGGATGGTTGCTTCTTGGGCCAATGTGCTAGCCCTTCTAGACACTCCGTCATTCTCTATCTTTACTGGCCAAAACTTTTCTTGCTTGGTCCAGTACTCGTATACCAATAAGTACTGAAAAGTGTAGCGAAAGGATTGCAATGTCTCGACAGAGTGACCCTTCAGCGCTTTCATTAACGTCCGACCGGTCTCGGTCGACCAAAGAAGCGACAGCATAAAAATGGCTACACTGTTTTCGTTGGCCGTTGTGAGCGTCAGGTTCGTGAGACCATTAGTGAAGTCGCATCGAGGAAAGAATGCACGGGCAGTACACCGGAGAAGACGTAAAAAATCTTTGATTATGATATCAAGACGTGCTTGATCACCAGGGCGAAGAGGACTTGCATCTCCACAGAAGCCAGTCATCACATACTTTAATATGCCGAGAAGAAGTGCGTGCATGGGATCAACAGGTGTGCAGCCGTGAATACCAAAGATGTTGCCTGCCGAGCACAACTTGTAGAAGGCGTTATTCGGAACGTAATGGTACGACATGTCCTGTAATGCCTTGTTTCTAGCAGTTACGTTGGAAAGAGCACAGGCATCTTCAACCGATTGCTGGGTAAGGAACCTGATTGGATAGTGTGGATCGTCGGCCTTCTGCGACGGGCAGTCACATGTACGAGAGATCAAGGCACACTTCGAGGTGAAGGTGCCATACCTGCCAGCAAGTATGTTATTGCCCTTGCAATCTCCAATGGTAAATCCGTGTGAGAAGAAAATGGTATAGGGACGAGGTGGTTTGTGCTCAAGAAGCTTAAGCATGAGGGGGAAGCCATCCTTTTGCATGGCAACAACGTCCTCTAGTATTTTGTCCAGGCAAATGTGAAATCCGCGGAGTTTGTCGCCCTGCACAATTGGGAAAACAGAGGAATGAAACGTAAGGAAATGGGTGGAAACACCACCATACAACAATGCCAGCTTGTGAGTCTACACTTACAGGTTTGTGTTGTTGTTTTCGGCACTGCTCCCTTTGTAAAGATCCGGGACGTATCCGAGAGTCCTCCACGCAAAGCTGTTAACACGCACACCTCTCTTAATGATAGACAAGGTAAACCGCAATGGCTCCAAACCAAACCTCTGCATACCATCAATGCCAGTCTTGTCAATGAAAAAAAATGAGAAAAATCATACCAATAGGCATTTTGAAAGCTAGAACCGGAATGAACTTCGTTCAGCAAGTTGCCAGGGGACTCATACAAGGCATAGGGGTCTTTCCCAGACGACGGCTGGTTGATGACAAGATTAGGTGGCTTCATCAGAGAGCGGTCCGAAAACATGGAGTCAAGCGCATGGCTGAACCGAAAGCGAACAATTTCAACCGGTTTTGTATGTTGGGACGACAACTTCTGAGACAAACGGTCAAAGACCTTCCATTCCCATCTTTTTCGTGAGAGCGGCAACAACACTGCCCCGTTTGTTTCCTACGGATCCCCGTCTGAAATCAAAGCTAGGCTCGCTGGTGGCAAACTCGGCCCAATCCATGATAGTGTCATACGCCTCTAGCGGACCCTGGAACCTCTTCATCAGCACAAGTAGGTACGTCTGGACACGCTCCAGGTGCCCATGGCTGATGGGCTCAAAGTCACATGGTTCCATTACCGGGTAGTCACCAGGAACCTCACCATTGTCAGGAGCATCCATGGGTTCATCGTCGTCTAGGCCGGGGTGGAACCGGTAAATATCAGCGTCAACAAAGTCTGGAACTGCATCTACGGCTTCTCCTGCCGCTGAGGTATTCCCGTAATAGTCGTCATGATCCGTACCAGCACCACGACCATTTTGAAACCCTGAAGGCCAGTTTATAGGCGTGATACTGCTGCCAATACTGTTGTCTTCTTGGACTGGTGCGCCGCTTTCTGCTTCTTTCCTTACACTACTACTTCGGACGGAAGAACAGTCACCTTCATCAAGACTATTGTTGTCCAACAAAAGAGTGGCCCAATCATCTTCCGAGCCATCCTGAGTGTCACGTCTTCCAGGGGGCAACACCTGGGGAAATAAGTTGGGAACTCCGGCAACAGGAAGCACACTACTAGAACCACCAGTCCTACTGTTGCTTAAAGAGGGATTGCGGTTGTAGAAGGCGGCATTCAAATCTTGTGGTGGTTGGTGCAATAATTGGCCGGCAGTGAGCATTGCATGTTTGCGGCATGCAGCAATTGCAGATACATGCGTGTTAAGACCTTTCTCAGAACTGAAGTACGCATAACAACAGTTGCATGATGGCATAGTGGTAACAGTAATACGATGGCGGGAACTTTGGGACTCAGGCTTCGGTAGCAGTAACAACAACGAGCAATTTGGAAGAGATGTAGTTTAAGAAAACTCTTCTTCGTTACTTGGATAATTGCAATTAATCCAAATATTGGATGGTAACAGGACACCCCCAAATAATTCAACTGGCGGAGTAAGAAACAACGAGACAAAAATCTTAATTCAAGGGAAGAAAATCACATAATCAAGGAAGACGACAGGAGGTTCAGTGCTACCACTAAAACAAAGATACTTCCGGATTAACGGCAATCGGAACCAGCTAAAGAACTGAAGACAGTCATTATCAGTTAGCTGCGCTATCTGGCAAAAATCGAGGGGTGAGTGCGGGGAAATTGAAGACGAAAGATTATGACTGGTTTGCCACAATGTTAAGTATACTGTTGGAACTAATGATAGTACTGTAGAGCAATTGATGGTTGTAATGCGTGAAAGGACAACTACTTTAGAGAGTGAGCAACAACACTAGATGTCGCTCCAACAAACGTACCAACGGGTCACGATGACCTTTCTTCTGGAGTCCCTCGCGCAACCATTGAACTCGTACGCACTTGGTCGTCTGCCCTGTGTCCGTCGACACTAGCAACAACAATATTAAATTGGTCCCCTCGAATCGATGCCTAGTTCATATCCATTTTGGACCTATGAAACCACTAGGTTCGAATCGACACTGTCACACATTAAACCATGGTGTCAAAAACCCAATAGTGGTTTCACGTTGTTGTCGAGTCCCCGATCTCGTCGTTAGAAACGCGTCTTGTTGCTTAACTTCCTTCCCATTGGTACGGTGATCAATGATCTCATCAAAGCGAAGCTGACAATTGCCTTCTGCATCAACCTGCGCAAAGAGGTTCTGAGCGATTGCATTTGCCGCCATTGCCGACTTGTAATCGTCTTGGTACTCGACCTCATACATCCAAGAGTCGAGAATTGGGTTGTCATGCGCGGTGCCAATCGGCAAAAATCGGGGGGTGAGTGCGGGAAATTGAAGACTAAAACTATTTAACGTAAGTATATTGTAAAATGGAGAAAGTAACTTGCACATAGCGGTTTGGGAATTAAATAGCACGAGCACAAACCTGGAAGAAAGAACCATGGAGAAAATATAAGACAAACAACTCTTTTACTGTCTATAATTTTCTTATAATAGATGGCCATACTGAAACCCCCCTTGTGATGTGGTAAACATACGATGGCAGCAAGACTCCACTAATGATTTGTTTTTCGTTATCAATTTGCCGGGTCACTCTGGAAACCTAGCATTCACCCTCTCTCGGCCGATCGTTGCCACGAAAGACGCGATTTCCGTGGATCGAGACCGAAATGAACCTGTAGTACAATACCACTGGTGCCATTCACGACGCCAATCGTACCTCACAAGGTTCGTACTAAAGTTGTCTGCCACCCCGCGTTTTCGTGGCACTTGAAAAGGTGCATTGTCGCATCAAGCTCGATTTGCACGCAGGAGCCGCCAGTGTGGTGAAGGAGTGTCTTCGCGATTAAGAAGAGAAGGCCCGACTCCTCGTCACCTTTGCTAGACACGTTCCCGTGGCGTGGAGATTCTCTCGCGACTCGAGTCGCTCATGATATAAATTCGATTCGTCCTCCGCGGCTAATCATGTATTCCAAGAGTCCTCGGCAGAGAAGACCAATGCTAGTGAGAAGAAGAACGCTACAAAATAATAAAGAATCATTTCTACTGGATTGTTCATATTTCATCCTACGTCACGAGCCTTGCCTTTGTTGACCAATGACTGCACTGAAAGTCCCCCAGCTGCCTGCCTGAAAGATATTTGCTTACAAGCTGATACCATCCGCCGGTTTAAACTTGGATCCTTGCTCGGAAAGCTTCTTGTGAGCCTTGGCATAGCTTTCAAAGAAGGCATCCTGACTGTCACGGAACTTTTCGGCAAACGGCTTCATGTCGGGGTCGACAAAGATGACCTTGTCCGTAGCAAGCTTGAGGAGCTCTGGATCGGCGGACTCATCAGGCATGATCTGATAGTACGAGTTGTCGAAGACGAGCCAGTTCTTGACCCACGACGAGCCGCCGGGATTGTACTTGGCTTCCACGCCATCCGCGCGCATCTGCTTGCTGCCGTCGGTAAACTTGGTCTTCTCGGCACCTTCTCCCGAACGGTCCTTGTGGGCGCGGCCAAAAGTGTGAGCACCCGAAAGAGCCACAATTTCTTCGTCGTTCAAGCCCATGCGGTAAAAGACCTTGCGCAAATGGCCACCGGGAGTAGTATCCTCAGTGGATGTGGTACCACTCATGCCCCCGAACTTTCCTTCCGGGCTCGCGTTTCCGTCAGGAAGGTTACCCTCGGGAGAGCACTGTTCTGGGCTTTCAGCATCGACTCGACCATACTTCATGTCCATCTTGGGACCACCGGCCAAAGCCACGGAACGGGCAGACGCCATCTGGAAGATATCCGCGTAGCTGACCGCAGGGTTGGCCGTCTTGACGGGCTCCAAAAGCTTGATGGCTCCAGCCAAACCAGCGTTGGCCCGATGGTTGATTTCCGGGGGGAATCGAATGGATCCAATGGCACCTCCAGCGGCAGGCCACTCGCCCTTGACGCTCTTGTCAAAGGTGCCGGAGTCGTGCCACGCGAGACGGACAAGGATCGGTCCGCAGTTCTTTTCGAGAATGATCTCATCGATCATCTTTTGCGCACTGGCGAGGCTCTCCTTGGTGACGGGCATGGTAGTGGTTCTGGAAAGGTTTCGGCTGAGAGTGAAACGAGATTGGTGAGAAACTGCTTGGCGGCAGAGTAAAGACGCAAACATTGAAGATTATGTGGTGCATTGAATGGCCTTGAGAAAGGCGAGAGGCCTACCTACCTGTCGTTATTTGATACGGAAAGAATACTGTGGTTGGTGGCGACTTTCGAAGATGTTCGATTGAATTCCCATTGCCACTTTGGTTGTGAGTCAGACTTATTGCGCCTGCGCACCTACTTTCGCGCGTAGCCACAAACGCGAAAATCTCTTTGCGCTCTCAACGTTCATCATTCATCATTCGATGATTTAGGATAAACATAGACTGCTGTTAGCGTAGATAGGACGTTGCCAGTCGCCACTAGTCTACCACTACTGTATATCATGTCTCGGGAGGAAAGCTTGACGGAACCGCCACCTACGAAGAAAGCACGCTCGAGTCCTCAAAATGGCGTCGCCGACGAGGAAGCAGCCGCAGCTCCGCCGCCAGAGTACGGGTCATTGAATTATTGGGAGCAACGCTATCAGAAACAACTCTTGAAGAAAGACTCTGCTAATAGTCAAGATGTCAATGGCAACAATGACAATGGAAAAGACGATGATGATGACGATGGGGTGGTTCCATTTCATGCATGGTACTTTACGTATCAAGATCTTCGACCGCTACTTCTACCACTCGTTTTGGGTGGGCGCCAAGAAGCGAGGGAGACAATGGACGAAGCCCGCGCAGGAGACGCCGATGACGATGAATTTGTCGACTCTCATTATGATAGTCAGTCCAATTCCAAAGAGATATCTCCAGCCGACAAGGATGGTAAACAACCGGAAGAATCGGATCCGCCAGAGGATGAAAGCGACAACGAAGGCGAGGAGAAAAGCGACAACGAAGGCGAGGAGAAAAGCGACGATGACAACAAAGACAACGATGATGAAGAGGACGAGTACGAGGAAGTTGAATTCGACGAATACGAGGAGGAGGAAGTTGCCGTCGATCGTGATGGTTTGGCCGACAATGGCCCGATTTCCATCTTGGAAGTGGGATGCGGTGATGTCCCTCTGGGCGCCGATCTTGCGTTGGAACTCCAGAAACTTGGCCGCGATAACGACTGCACGTCGAAGGGAATCATAAAGCAAATCCTTTGTATAGACTACAGTCCGACCGTCATTCAAGCCATGCAAGAACAGTACCTTACTAAAAAGCAAGACGACGGCGACGCATCGGCAGTCGACCAGCTCGCCCCACTTGCGTTTTCTGTGGAGGATGCGCGCAAAATGAGTTTTAAAGATGAGAGTTTTGAACTAATTCTGGAAAAGGGCACGTTGGACGCGATGCTATCTAACAAGCAAGAGGGCGTGGCAAACTGTGTTAACATTGTGTCGGAATGCGCACGAGTCTTGTCTATTGGAGGCTACCTAGTGATTATCTCGCATCTGAATGCGCATACTTCAAACGGTATCCGTTGGTTGGAAGAAGTTGTACACACTGGCCTCCGAGCCGGCGGTGGAGGCGCCGGGTGGAATATCGAGGTTCACGGCAACGACCAAATATCGGAAGAAGGGAATGCCAACGCTCCTGCTGGCTCCCCTGGTCCAGCTGTCTACATCATCCACAAGATTAAGACGCCGGTTACAGCAGACAAGCAATCGAACGAGGAAGAGGATGCGATTCCGGTCAACTTTTTTGCGTACGAGTAGAAAATAGGGATTCACCAAGGGTCGATTGACAAGAGACGGCGCCCAAGGGGCGTCAAAGCGCCGAACTTTGCGCTCAGATCTTCCACAAGTTCACACGGGTCATCTTCGATTCGGTTGATCCACTGATCGGTTGGTTGCCAACCTTGCATCCAGTTCTCAAGCTGGTTGGCGGCATACCTTCGATTCATGGAAACATCGGGCAGGAAAGAGCAATAGACAACACACCGTGGTATCTTCCCGTCATGGCGATAGGCGTTCGCGTGCGGAATGCGATTGTCCCAAAAGACGGCACTCCCCGCTTTCACTGGAATATGCTGGACCCTTTCCATGACATCTCGATCCTCTTTCGGCCTCATGTGCGTGTATTCCCCAAGACACGGCGCCGGAAAGCTTATCGTCTCGAGTGAACCGTTTGACTTATGTGTGACCGAGGTGGGTACTCGATCAGTCGCCCACGCTGCAAAGGTCCGGTGGAATCCCCTTGCCGCCTCGAAACCCCCAGTGTCGGCTTGAAGATTGTCTGTCAACGAGACGAAGCATTGAATAGGCCTCCACTTAGACTTGGGGTTGCCGCCATCATCGTCCTTGTAAAAGGTTTCAGGACAGCAGTCCAAGTGCGGCGTCAGTGAGCGCTGAATGGCTGGTACCTTTTTCTTCTTTTTCGTTGGCACGGTCGAACCCTCGAGAAGTTGAGCGCCGAGTTGCTCGGCCAGAAGCGTCGGGAGACGGTAACCTACGCGATCAAAGTACGAATAGCCCTTCCGATAGTCAAAATATCCGTAAGGATGCCACTTGAAACCATTATTGTCGTGCTCTAGTTCCTCTTTTTCTTCGCCTCGATGACAATATGCTTCCTCCCATAATGTTGTAGTGATACTAAAGAGTCGGTGGTTCGTCGCCACGTCCATCTTCCATTCATCGTAGAAGAGATCGAGCACTCCACCACTACCATTGGTTGAACTTAGCTTCTGCAAGGCACATCCAGTGGATACTAGATCGTTAGTGTCGACACCATGGCGAGCCAGGGTGTCGGAGAGACCTTGTTGAGCAGCGTCTACTTGCGCCGCGGTCAATATGTGATCGACCACGAGAACGCCGTCTCGAAGAAATGTCGTAATTTGGTCTTGAGAAAGTCGAAGCAGGTCGCTTCCTTCTTCGCCAGTACCGGTACTCTTGTCAATTGGAACGGCCGACGCCATGGTCGATTGTCGCCGACAGTTTTCGATAGGTCGATGGTCTTGTGTCTTGTGGCAATCATGGCATCCAGGATTAGGAGTTGTAAAATATGAAAGGGAGAAAGAACCAACGGGTAACGGGAAAAACGCGAACCGAGAATAAGACCGCGCTTCCGTTTCTTGTGATCTTTTACGACGCTACGTACTTTTTGACGTCTTGATGCATGTTTCATGACACCACACAATGCCCGCTGACAGCCGCAAGCCGCGAAACCGGACACCACCATGAACCCAAAAGCAACGAAGAAGCCCAACTCAGGACTTGAGAAGGAACACAAAGGTACGTCCTATTTTAGAGCTATTCGAAGGGCGGTCGTAGGAACAAAGAGAAAGACCCTCGATTGGATCATGGACGAGGACAAAGCAAGAAAGATACCATACGTCAACTCGCTGACCATGCGTTCTTCATTGCAGTTAATGCTCACTATCGACATTCGATTCTTCAAGCAATCGAAATGCTCCATGATTATCAAACTCGGTCTAATATAGATGCCATTCGCCGCCACTGTCAAGATCTGTTCGAATCAGAAGAAGAGGATCATCACATATGGAACGAGATTATATTTCTCAAGACACTCAAATCAGTCGTTCGCGACGGCGACGTAGAACAATGCACCAATAGCTCAGCGGCGCTATCATCCACATTCAAGAAAAAAAGAGCCATTAGCGTTTCCCGAAAACTAGAGGAGAAAAAGCAAACTATGTTGCCAAAGCCGCCAGTGATCGAGTATCACCCGGTTGAATCTCTTAAAGATGCACCGAAACGACGAACCGAACACGAGAAATGGAAGATTATTCCCAAGAAGATATACGACAAGTCCACGTAAGTACATGCACACATGATACAACTATTCGTAGGTCGGTGCCGCCCTCGACGTCGGTTCTAACCGCTTACTTTAATCTTATCTCCTTCATGATGCAAAGTATCGTCAATCCAATGGACACCCACTGATGGAAAGTCAGTTTCATTCTACACGAAAATAAATTAATCTCTCGATTGTTGTACTGTTTGCTACAGTTAGTCTAGCTATTCTTATCGTTTCATTACAGAGTTCAGCATTTGTTCGTTGGCTTTTGTTGTCGCCGGATCGATTGTGAAATCAAACTTGACTCCACCTCCATTCTTGTAATACTGAACAATGCCACCCTTCCATTCGTCAAAGGTGACACAATCGTAGCACGCGGCTCGGTTCTGAGTGCAAGGTGTGTCGGTACCCGCCACGAGGCCTGCGCAAAAGTGGGCGCGGCGAAATTCGGTTGGAATGGAAAATCCCCAAACCACAATTACCAAGACGACCGCCAAAATGACGGACCCCCGTCCTGCTCCATCAACATTTGAGTTTGTTCCCAGGAGCGCAGTTGTTGTTGCTGTTGTTGCTGCTGCCGTTGTTGATGTTTGTTGAGCGAGCGGATGCCGTCCGGGCGTGCAGTGACTCGGACGAGCGTGATTTTCTCGAAAGGTGAAAACGCGATGCTGATGTTGTCTTATATTAAAGCTTTCTACATGCATGCTCGCCTGGAGTGCAGCACAGAGAAACGTCAATAGCGTAGCGATCTTCATGGTCGATCCTTGAACTTTGTGGTTGAGTGCGAACTTCGAACGTGACGATGACGTTTCTGAGTTTCGAGTTCCCGCGTTTTGGCGCGACATATTGATCGCTCGCAAAAATATCCGTCGTTGTCGGAGGAGGGGATGCGGCGTAAATGCCATGGCTATCATAGTCATGGTAAAGCGGGACGACCAATGGAGGTAAGCGAGGGCCTGCCAGTATGGGTCGACAACGGCAAGACTAGGTGCAGGATAATCCAATCTAGATATATTCCTACGTCTCCCCGGGCGTCCCGAAGAGAGCCTGCTGCCCCTCTGGACTCTGGAACATGAGACAGTGGTCGTGGTTGACGTCCGAAACAACCAGACGATGATGAACGGGATATCCATATATCTCTTTTAGAGATGCAAAAAAGTATTCGCTTCTAGCACGGCGAAAAGGACCTTGCATTGTCGCCATGCACTGGCCATTCGGAAGGACGTCCATCTCACCCGCGAGGTAAACAACATCTCGCGTCTGATAGCGTTGGACTACAGCGTCCGTGCCCCCAGCAACCTCGACGGCGTTATCTTTATACGGCGCATACAAGGCATTGCCTTCTCCCAAACCCCATTCCCATTCATTGTACCAGGGGCAGGCGTTTATGGCATCGGCATCGGGAACGCGGAAAGTCCCGTTCACGTAACGACGGGCGTCGAGCCAAGACAAGCTCTTTGGATTGGCCACAACCACACGGGTCAGAGCACGCGGTACATATCCTTGAGACGGATTTACAAAAGCTTGACTGTTCGAGAGCAACGCCCAACGCTGCGTGAACTGCCCTCCAGCTGAATGCCCAGTCACCACGATGTTTTCCAAAGAAGGGAAGCGAACTGGGTCCTCTAAAATACGGTTAACGATCGCGTCGACAGTAGCGTACGAGCTGATATCCGCATTGGTAGCATCAGCTCCCCATCGCCAAGTGTGATAGACAGGTCCCAGATCAGATCCACCCCACGCGACATCTGACCACACCAGCGGAGTTGCCCCTGAATCCCCAGTAATGTTGACGGGCAAGTCGTAGGGTGCCAAGAACCAAGGTGCGACAACCATAATGGATGATGTAGCCGGATCTTGTTCCTCTATCGGTAACGCTGAATTGGTACAGCAAATATAGTCATCGACGTTACGGGATGAACCGTGAACCACCACAAGCAGTGTGTGTACCTTGGCGTGACGATTGAGCATGTCTGGATCCTTTGAATCGATAGCACCCATCGTGGAAAGGTAAGCCAGCTGAGGATCTTTCACATCCTTCGTCACCGAAATACCGTGGACTTCTTTGAGGACGAGGTCAGGGACAGAGCAAAGCTTGTACCTCGGGACACGGTCGGGTTTGGTGTCGTCGTCTGGATCGATCTTTTTGCAATAAAACAATCCCTTGGTCTCGTCACTAGCACACACGAAGCCGTCGCCACATCCCGTTTTCCCCTGAGTATCCTTTGTTCCATCGAAACAGCATGAGCCCATGCTCTCTTCTTTCCCCGAAATACAAGAGGCCGACCCGCCACCACCAGTATCTCCTGCTGCTACTGCTCCTACCGATGCGTTGCAACAGGCGTTGCCGTCGGGACAGATCGACCCATTGCTGTCGCCACACGAGTGCCATGCGTCACTTATGACGAACAGAACAGCCAACACCCACACAACAGGTTTCATTTTCCTTTTAGATTGTCGATACAAGCTGAAGCTGGTCCCGTTGATCAGAAGTGCCTCATAAAAAGTAAGCCAGCTGGTGCATACCGTAGCTTTTTGCTTTATTCTTCCGTCTTCGGTCTGCTTCGCGGTTTGGCGCTTCACTTTAGATCTTTCCAGATTCCAGACTCCAAAACGCTTTCGTGGAGAAAAAAAACAGCTCGCAACGACTAGTAGTCTTGTTGATCTGCGGACGTTCGACGAGGTTGTGTGGTCTGCCACCTACCCGTCCGAGACAGACGTCTGATCCAGTTTTCCCGGGAAACGCCAACCGCGCGTTTCATCTTCCCTTCGCATCTTCGGCATTCGATCGAGCGCCAGACACACATGCTTCAAGCGGGCAGGTTTTTCCGAGCGGTCATCGAGATGTCCCTGTAAGATCGACGATTAGTGCCCGATCGGCCTCCGGCGTTTTCTCGGAATCGGACCGCTCTGTCGAGCGAGATTGCGTCTTCGACGCTCACTTTCCTCGCTTCAGTCGCAAGCACCACCATCGACCAACATCGAGCCATTCAATAGCCTTTAAAACAACCAAGTAACCAACATAATCATGATGATCTCTAACTCTACCTTCGCTCACTGGCTCTCGGTGATGGACACGCCTGACGGCGCGGAAGAAGCAACGGAAACCAGGAACGCCTGGCATGTGATCTCGAAAGATTTTTCGACGGGA
>Ga0307978_1001892_pt1 | contig 15092 bp, 7 predicted proteins | sample OrgLakmetage1056_FD_203151 | JGI IMG/M metagenome (GOLD analysis project Ga0307978, IMG submission 203151) | Saline water microbial communities from Organic Lake, Antarctica - #1056 | ecosystem: Environmental > Aquatic > Non-marine Saline and Alkaline > Saline | place: Antarctica: Organic Lake...
ATCGAGTCGTCCTGTCGCGTCGCGTCCGACTACACCAAAGTCTCTACAGGGTCCGGCACGATTGGCCGACGCCATGCAACCTCCGTCTCCCTACAGCCAGACGCACGAACTCTTGCAGTTTGCCATTACCATTGTCAAGAAACCCGGCGAGTCGTTTGGCGTCACGGTCAAGACTGAAATGGAGAGTGCTTTGGTTGAACCCGAGTGGTTGGAACTCCAACAGCCGAGTGTGATTGCGGGAGGTGGTGGTGTTGGTAGTAGTATACGCAAGGAAACGCCTGCCGTGGTAATGCCGAACCAGCCTGACTCCGTCACAGCCAAAACTACGGACGCAAAGGTCGGTGCTGAAGAGACGAAAGTTACTAGTGTGGCTGTTCCTTCAGAGGGCGACAAGAAACAAATCGAAAGACCGTCGGGGGTTCCTGGCGATGCCAAGAGTCCAGATTTGCAGGAAAACAAGGCCCAGAATCCCAGGAGAGCGCGTCGGAGGCGAGTCTTCTTTTCTGCCATGGTTGTTGTCGATCCTACAAAGCAGAACCAACGTGGTTCTACCGTCGACCCAAGCAAGCAGCTAGTGAAAGGGGACATTCTGCTCATTATCAACGGAACCAAGACTGCTGGTCACACTTTCAAGGAAGCCTGCGCTCTGTTTGCTGGGTGTAATACAGTCGCCGATGATGGACTGGTTCATTGTACGGTCACTGTTGCTCGTCGTAAATGGAAGCCAGTGTACGCTGGGGCTGGGGCTCCTTCGGTGCCTCCTACCGTACCTACGGCTCTTCCAGCCAGTGGAAAGCCTGCACCACAGTTCCTATGTGGTCCTTTGACTGTGCCCGAGATTGCTTCTTTTAACGGCAGCGTGCTCAAGGCCATCTTCGACTCCCGGCGCCTTCTCGGACGCCCCGTCTCGGATAACTTGTTGCGGAGTTTGACTCTGGAACAACCAGCGTTGTCGCCTCGCACTTTTTCAACGTTGAAGGATGCTTGGTCCAGTGTCTCTCTTATCTTTGAGAGTATCATGGCGGAGAGAGCTATTCAGAACTGGAAGACCCAATGGAAGAACGAAAAGACTGAAGTCCAGTTACCCGAGAGGGAATTCCTTTCCGATGGTCAGCGTAGTACTATGAGAGCCGCACCTCGTCCACCGAAGGGTTGCAAGTGCGGGAAGATTGACCACGAGTACGTGAACGATCACAGGTGCCCCCTCTACAGTGACATTGTTGCAGGTGAGCCTGACTCGGCCGAGTTGATGACAGTGGGACCGAAACTGATCCAATCAAAGCTGCAGCATGACTTGAATGTTGTCGCCGCCGCATTCAAAGAGCGATTCGTAAGACAGCAGGAAGAAAGGGAAGCTCACGAGTTGGAAGCGCGCTTTGTGGCTCGAATGGAAGCGGCACAGCTGACGAAACACTCCAAGGCAGTGTTTGCGCCGGGCTTGACAGCTTTGGTTCTCTCAGCAGTTGTCGAGTTGCAAGCGGCTTTCAAGCATGAGAAGGAAACACCTGTTCCTGCGGTTGTCGAGAAAGAGCCTCCTCTTCCACCCAAGGTAAGCGTTTATGATTCGAGTGACGATTCGGACGACGAAGATGTGCCACTAGCGGCTCTGAAGAAACGGGCACTAGGGGACTCCAACGATACGTCCAATAAAAAGCAGAAGACAGAGCATGCGGTTCGGCGCAAGTTTTTGGCTATGCTTCTGCAATCCATTAGCAAAAAGTGGGGTCATGTCTACTCGGAGCCGTCGGATATGGAATACGCATGGTAAGTCTGGTTCTTTGTTCGGCAGGCTTTTTCCTTTACCTTCCTTTGTCTCATTTCCATCTGTTGTCCTTCATTGCAGGCGGTGGGAGGTTTATCATGGGCAGACCTCGGAGAGTAGCTCTAGATGGGAAGCCAGATTCAAGAACCCTCGAAAGCCTGACACTTTGACTTTCGAAAACATGCGCTTCGCTCTCGATGACAGTGTTGTCTCGAACGTGGAGGCTCAAGTTCCGACGCCGAAGAGTGCGGAAGCTCTGAAAGTGCTACTGCTCGCTCTCTCACCATCCAGATCGGGAGTCTGCGACGAGTTGCTAGCATTGATTCGCATGGGAGTACTTCGTTTAGAAAATGGCATTCCTACTCTTGCCCGCAAGTGGTGGACCGACGTCGACGTACTCATGCTCGACGACATGTTTGAAAACTGGGGACTTGATGCCGACCCTAGCGGCAAGTATGCAATCGTGGACTCTATCAGAAAGCCCTTGGGCAAGCACTGGAAAAAGACAGAGGAGGGTTGGGTTCTAGACGGATACGATGTGGTATACGAGGATTCAGAGTTCGATGCCTGGCGTCTAGCTTTTGAAGACAAGCAGCAATCGCAGTCAGACAACATCGACGGCGTTGGTCGGTTTGGAATCTAGTTGTGTAATCCTTGTTAATAATAACCTATAAAGCAATCTAAATCAAAGTAACGACTTGCTCATAAACTCTTCGTAACTTCCACCAAAGAGTCTTCCGACGTCTCGACGAACTTCCTTTCGCGTAGGATTCCAGCCTGAAGCAATCAGCTTAGTACACTCGTCAATCAAGACCGAAGCAATAACAGCACGCGAGTGCGGCCATTTGTACAGCAGCTGGTCCAACACTCGCGCATCACTGTGCTGTGCAGTAAAAGACGTTCCCAACATCTCGATTCGCATCTGTGTGATCTCTTTTATGATTGACGGTTGGTTACAATACCACCAGCAACCATAGATGTGCAAGTTGCGGAACTTAGACGCCAGCACACAAGCTTCGTGCTGGTTGTTCCGTGAAAGAAAGGTGGCGAGAAAGCGCACCTTTGGGAATCTTGAGCAAAGACGCCCCAGAATGCCAGCATCTGCAAAGGCCACCATTCCATCGCCCGCAGAAAGAAGGGTGGGATTGACACCGCGGTGGGCACCAATCTTGAGAGCAACCGGCAGATCGCGCTCTTCGCATACTTTCATGAGAACGTCACTCAAGAAATCACTGCTCTCGTCGATGATGCTGGGCGCGTCATCGTCTGTACCGTCGCAAGGTCCTCCACCAGTTCCGTCAGCAAAGGCACCGGGCGTCTTCATGGCGTCTTCATTCACCCCCGTTTTGACCACGTCCACAAGTGTCCCCTCTTTAAGGACAAAGTCATGAGGAGTCGAAGCCATCATGTACTCCGGCCTCATAGTGTCACACCAATCCCTCAAGTACTGCCGTGCTCCTTCGAGAGTAACGTCGTAGCCAGATCCTTGCAGAGCACTCTCAATGGTTGCCCTGTCGCCGGCAAGCAACGGGTCAACTCTCAACGCCGAACGATATTGATCGGGATACTGCTTCGTCGTGGGTCGCCAGTGTTGCGCTTCATTCGAGTCGAACGGTATATTTGTCATGACATTAAACCGGACGCCAGCTTTGGCAAAGACCAACTCGCTAAACCGTTCCGCTCCGGCTTGCCCTTCGTCTCGAAAGCCGCTGTAAAAGGCCCGAATGGCCTCCAGACTGCGTGCTTTTACCGCTTTGGTTAGACCGAGTGTCGTCAGGGTCGTAACGACACCACGACAAGCTTCCGATACGGGTGAGCGATCGATAAAGAGTGCTTGCCAAATAATATCTGCCTGTTCTTTCTTGTTCTTGGCATAAAAGTCTTGTGGTGTCATAAAAGCTGGGGCGGTCATGAAGTACTCTGCAACTAGGTAATGGTATGTGAGAAGCTCATCGATACCCCAGAGACACAACGATCCGTGTGACGGCGGCAGCAGATGCGTGTGCAAGTCGATAACTTGGGCAGCCGCAACTTCCGATAAGATTACCGACTCAATGGCGGTCTCGTCCACAGCAAGCTGCATCAAGGCACTCTCGGTTGGAATCGGGCTGAATCGATAGTGCAACGGCTGCCCGGGCATGAGAATGAGAGAGTTTACCAGCATCTTACAGTCTGTTGACATTCCATCCACATAAGATCCTTTGCTGTCCTTCATTTCCTGCAATAACGTGAAAAGCTCGTCGCCAGCCACCATGCGGGCATATAAAGCTGCAACAGAGAGAAGAAACCTCTGAAACTCTGGCTTTTGAGCCACGCTGACAAGATTCCCCCCGTCTGGAGCAATGAGATAGGCTCGAATGGGCGCCACAAAGGCCGCTGGCTGCTTGGCCGACCCGAAACTACCCAGCCAGTCACTCACAGTCCGCGTCAAAACGCCATCCGAAACCTTGCAAGCACAGCGAAACTCGTACCAGCCTTCTTCGAGATTGTACCGTAGACCATCCGCATACTCAATGGTCGCTTGCGTTACCGTGTGATTACGCTTTCCACCTTGCAACCATCCCGTATAAATACCATTAACTGCCGAAATGGCCCCACTGGGTGTCAACCACCTAAGCAGCACGGCAAAAGCAAACGCCATGGTCACTCGAACAGGTTCACCATGCTGCATCAAGTCTTTGAGAGTCGGTCCGAGTCGAATTCCTCCCTTGGCGGCCCCATTTTGCGTAATAAAAAAGCTGCTCAACCCAAAGTGGGGATGCGTCAATCGCGTTCTCCAATCCGCGTAAACAGCCGCGGCCTCGGAACTATAAGGTGGCAGGCCTGGAGCTCCCGCGGCAAGAATTTGTGTTTCCGTGAGAGCATCCAAGTATTCCATGAGCAATCTAGCCGCCTCCGTATCACCCGACAGAGTGTCCGTCATTGTGTATTTCAAGAGTGACAGCACGTGGGCCGCAGCAGTGTGAGTTCCATTTGCGACGCGTAGCTTGAGCGCAATATCGGATTCCAGTTCGGCAGCCGTGGAGCGCACCACCACCCCGTATTCGGTTGCCAAAACAGCGGTAGTAGTCAGGGCGACGGGCAAGTCGTGACCGGTATCCTGAATCACCAGAGCCTTGGCTGGCACGGGTTCAGCACGAGGCACCATGCCCTTTGTGCCCTCTCGTGACGAAGTAATACGATCCACCATGGTATTAAGAAAAGCGCACTTTGTTTTTAGAAAATTTGTCATATCGGCATCACCGGCCGCGGTTGCAGCAGTCAGCATGTGCTGCTCAAGCAAGGAGCCATTCTTTGGCACGTTGTCCGTGTTGAGAATGCAGATTTTTTTGCGGGGCGTGTTGGGTTCAGTCCATATATTATCTTGGATAAGAGAGCGAATGGCGCAAAGCAGCTCGTAGAGATCCTTCATGGCTTGCGTATCTGGTGCTGCTAATCCGGCTTCGGTCACGCCGAGACCCAATATGGAAATACCTTGCAGGCTGGGCAAAAAATCGTACAAGGCTTGCTTATATTCTGGCAATCCCAAAGAAAATGCTCCGGCACAGGGCACACGATCGGTTTCCATGCCTCCTCCTGGAAATATGGTATCGACAGCGTACATGCCGTCGCCCTGTTTATTCATAAAGTCGATAAAGCTCCGACCGCGGGGTTGGATCAACGCCGTGTGCGTGCCAGCGGCTTGCAAGGCTGGCACGAGAACGGCACGGAGAAATCGGCCTGTACCGAGGCACAGGCAGTCAATCGCCGCGGGATCCGCATCATCAGCAAGCCAGTGGGTTAAGGAAGAGCTCATGTTGCGGTGAGTCGAGTCGAGTCACGTTGAGCTTGATGGGATATGACCGACCTAAATGGTGAAAGATATACTCGTCGACCCAATAATAATGAATGACCATTGTCGTGAAAGAATCGCGCGTCGAAAGATCGCAAAGATTTCGCGCAACTTTTTTCGTTTCGCGCAATTATTTTGAAACTCATCAATATACAAAACACAAACACATTCACCGTACCTGTACCGACCATGGGAATGATGGCTTACTTCCTCACAACGCTACAGTACGAATGGACCCCAAACGCAAGTATACGGACAAGTACAGTAGGATTCCATTGTGCATTTATACATTAATTCACTTTTTGTCGCTTCGGCTATACTTGGCAACAGCTCGCTCGTGCATGGCTTGCACCAACTCTCGGCCCTTGTCTTGCCATTCCTGACGATTCTGCAACGCCCAACTCAATAGCTCATCGGAACTCGCACCAAAAACGCCACACTGCTTGAGCTTTTCATTCAAGGGAATCGCGTAATTGTCAAAAAACGCAATCTCGCCCTCGTACCAGCCATCGACGGGATCGTGCGCCTCTTTGCCAGCCACAAAGGCAGCGTAGCGCTCTTGGAAGAGCCGTTCGTTCCACTTTTGATACGTTTGCCAGTGCTGCATAGTGTGCGCCACGTCAGATGCTTGGATTATGTATTCAAACACTATCGTGGCCTTCAAGTGATGATGATCAACGCCGCCGTGATTGCTGCCGCCGAGCTTGAAGAGTTGATCCGAATGTTGCTGCGAATCGGCAGCAAAAGCCTTTTCCCAGCGCTTCTTGCGCAGAGCTTGGAGCTGACGGTCAGCAATATCGGTGGCCATGACGGCATTGACCACCAACTGGCGGAACCGCTTCAACTCGCCACGGCTAGAGTAAATGGCAGCCCTTAATTCGTCAAAGTCTTGATCCATGAGGACCGTCCAGGCAACATCAACCGAGTTTTGTTCAGCCACCGACTTGTTCTTGTAGATGATCGCCGCTGATGTTTGCATGTGAATCAATTGACTATTCGGTAAACCCGTGTGGTCCACGTCGTGAATCAAGGCAGCAAAGACAGTGGCAAACTGCATCAAGGGATCCGAGCTAATGCCGTACGTGGACTCGTGGATCTTTCTTGCGACCGATTGCTCTTTGCGGTTGTTTTCGTTGCCGCCACTACAGTTATCGATCGAGTCGGGTCGAACAATACGCTTCAACAGCTTGGAGGCCGACATGGTCACGTGACTGGCGTGTTCAAAGTTGTGAAAGGGAACATTACGGTACATGGACGCAATACGCATGACGTATTCGCGGAGCTGGGCGCGGACATTGGAGCCCAGTTGCCCATTGTCAGTGTCGGTCAAGCGTCGCGCAGCCTTGTTGTCGAATCGAGGTGTTTCAATCACTTCGGCACACTCTTCCAAGACGGTGCGACCGCTGTCGAGAATATCCATTTCGTCGTCACACGTGGCGACTCCTGACATAATGTTGAGAAAACTGCCACCTCGGCTGAGCCGAGGGCGATGTCCGCCGCTGCCAGTGCTACGAGGATGCGCCGCTTGACGGGTATTGGCGATTTGTTGGAGTAGCTGGTAAAGAACTTCAACGTTCCACTCGACGAGACGCACGGACTCTGCCGCCTTGAGGCCTAGTGTCAGATCGAGATCTGGCAAGTTCTCACCAATCATAACCTCTGACTCTCCAAACTCGGAGACCAGAAAGCTCTCGTTCAGACATTCCTTGGTGGAGTTCCTGGCACTGTCCGTTCGGCGCTTGGAGGGGTCGATCCAATAGGTTTGCATCTTGCCTTTTCCCTTGGCCGTGATGAGCTCTGATCGAGGAATAACCCATTCACCCTTTCCACCAGCAGTAAGAAGATCAGCTGTCGCCTTGGAAGCTTGAATGCGATCGGGAACTCCGTTTGATTCCATACGAGCCGCGGTATTCATCGTGTCACCAAAGAGCTGGAAGCGAGCCTTTTGCCCACGCAAAACACCCGCTGTCACAGGCCCACTGTGTAGACCGCAGCGTCCCTTGAGTTCACCAGTCGACGGACCTAATTTGACCTCGAGCTGCTTGGTCAACTTGTCGAGTCTCTTCATGCACCTGTAGGCGAATCTAGCCATGACTAGGGCATGATCTGAGCAAGGCTCTGGTACTCCGGAGACTGCAACATAGCTGTCGCCAATGGTCTCAATCTTGAAGACGCCTAGCTTTTCGGCAACGCGGTCAAAGGCTGCGTAAAGCGTTTCCAGTAGAGTAAAGACTTGAGCAGGCTCACGTTCCGAACTCCAGGCTGTAAATCCGACAATGTCCAAGAACATAATGGTTGACTCGGGGAACAAGTCAGCGATTGGCTCCGAGGTGTCGCCTGGCTGCGGTTCGTCTTCCAGAAAGGTCTTGAGGCGCGTCTTGGGAGCCAAGAGGCTGGGTCGCCGAGCGAATTCCGAGTTTCCGTTAGACCGAGTGCTCTTTGCAACGTGCGGTTTATTTTCTTCATACAAGCGACTCCGGAAAGCCTTTGGGAAGAGCGAAGATACAATATGCGAATTTCGCCGTGCCGTTTCCATGACCTTTCGCTGTCGACGAATGACAAGGCAGTCGTACAGAATGAAAACTGTAGACGTTAGGAAAAAGATGGCGGCCGCTATACAGGCAAATATGAAAGGCTCTCTCGTCTTGAACTCATCTGCAAGCTCACTTGTCGCGTGAACATGAAAGCGATACCGACAGTACTTCGCGGTAAAAGCAGCACTCGCATCCCCAGAAACAGGCGTCGATAAGCTTACGATTCGCTCAAAGTCCTCAAACGTGGAGGAAATGGCCATGCCGGGGTAATTTGTGTCATGACCGTCACCGTCTTCCACCATCGTCAATTCCTCGTCAACGATTTTGAAGGTGAAGAATTGTCCACAACTGTTTTCAACGACAATGTCGACAAGGTCGCTTCGGGGAGGGTAGATGCTCTGAATGTAGCCTCTAAAGCCGAATTCGGAGGTTATTGAGCCAACAATCGTTTCTGTATCGACGCCGACGCCGAATACCGGGTAGAATAAAGCAACAAAAGGACCTGGAACATTACCACCCTGTTTGGAACAAATAGAAGTAAACCAGTTAGAAAGCCAGGTACAAAGAGGGTCGTTCGACGGATATACCAGTAGCCTTGTCTAACTCACGTAAAGGTCATAGAAGTCGTCTTGACGAAAAAATGTTTCTGACATGATTGGTAGGGTTGAATCAGTCATTTGCATCAGAGCGTTGGCTCGAACCTTTTCGGAGTACTGATTGTACATGATACTACTTTGAGCCTCGAACACCGAAGACTGTAGCCATATTGGATGATAAGGTGGCGACGAATCTTCATCTACCACCTCGGCGAGGTCATCGATGCGCTACAAAAATAGGGGGACGAGAAACAAGTGAGACGAGTGTAGTATCGGAGGTACCCTTGCTGAGCGATTGCGTTGACTTACAAATACACCATCTGCCCAGGACCGTTCGGTTGTATCAACCACGTTCTCCGTCTCTAGTTTCGGGCCACATTCGCACTGCGCCAAAACAATCGATTCCGCGATCTTGCAGTACTGGGGAATAACCACACCATCCCGACCTGCTCTATCGAGCTCGCCGCAGGTGAACTCATTCGCAAACCCTGCCAAAGTTACCAAGGCATCTGGGTTGGTAAAGCCCCGATCAGCAGAACCACAAAAGTAGCACGGAGGCTTTAAATCAACAGTACTCTCTGTCGAGTTCTGCCTTGTTAGCTCTTGTAGAGCTGCATGCCACTCGAATGTTTCCTTCTCTTCAAGGGTTTTTAGGAACGGAGACCAGGCCACCATGGTCGCGAAAGACACAAAGCGTTGAGCTCTCGTAATCTCGTCAAATGATGGGAGTGTCAAGTTGAGATGCGTCATGGATCCCGCCTCCATCAAACCAGTCATCATTGTCGCTGTGGTTCGACCAGCCGAGAATTTGAATCTAGTGTCAAGAAGGAACGAATCGACAATTCTGCTGGCAATTCCATCGAAATCATTACGAAAGGCCTCATCTTCTGCAGTTGAAGTATAGAGGTAAATGAAGGTCACCGCAGCTGCAGCCACACTGATAAGCCCAAAGATAACCAAACCTCTCATGATACGTAAGTAGCGTGTATCTTTTCGAATGACAGCCTCGGGCGAATCTTCGTCTACGGAATGACCATGGGGTTGCATCTTTTGCTTGACATCGTCGCCACTCGTCTCGGACGAGCTGTAATCGTAATCGCCAGCAAGGATTTCATCATCCGTCGCCTTCCAGTATATTGCCATGTCATTCGCTTTACCCTTGGGGTCTGCATGTACCGTTCTGGGCTTACCCAGCCTTTTGGGAGGGATAGGCAACTTCATGGGGTCCAGACTCGCGTCCATACTCTTGGCGTCCTCGGCAAAGTCGTTCCCAGAACAGCCGCCTTTCGATGCGACTGCTTGTTCACTCCTCTGATCAATCGCCGTCAAGCCTTCCGACAAGCCTTTGCTGAGACCACGGGCTTCTTTCGGGAGTCGATTCATCTTTTGGGTTTCGTTGCAAACGAGAGGGGGCAGAAGTGAAACTAATTGTGAGTAGGTTGGACAAGGGGGGCAGTGTCAAAAGTAGTAGCTCCTTTAGATTTTGATAAATTCGAAAAACGATTCCATTAAGTAAAGCAAAGGGTCATCCAGAAATGACCAAACAGATGACCTTCCTGACGAGAAAAGCGCGCAAGTAAGCTGCAGAAACGAATGACTCTTCGCGCCCAAGATCCGATCACGATTGGAATAAAAGCCTTTTAACCGCCCGTTCAACCGCCCCATTAACTACGTCTAAGAAGAGAAGTGGACAAACGGCGGGGCACAAGTCCTGTGCAACACGGAGTATAGCCCCACCCGTGCTTGCCAATCCTGGTGTATCCTGCGTCAAGTCTTGCCATCTCATGATAGCTGTCGACTTTAGCCGCTGTAATGATAAGCCCGACTCTCTATTAGCCTTCTTGAATAGCGGATAACAACCGTCTTGGTGGCTAGCAGCCGGACTGCGCACTCGCGGCTTTGACGTCCGAAACGACGAAAGCGACAAGAGACGACGACAAAGGACCTTCGTCTAAAGCAGGGTACTAGCTTGGCTGATTCAACGAAGTAGTTATTCTCTGTTTGTTGATTGTGACGGCAAGAAAGCATGGACACCTAGACCACTATCTCTCGTCTGTTGTTGTTGCCCCCTCTACTTGCTAGAGACTTCTGCATCAAAGCAGTCGGAATAATCTAGCTAACCGACCCGAAACCAAAAAATGTATTAGTGCTCTTGTACTTTGCATTCACCTCGAGCAGGCGTGTAACATTTTTCTTTCGACTGACATGCTGGTTACTGGTAGAGCGACGCTCTACTACTATCATACTACGTACCGGTACAGTAGATTATAGAGGAGCTGTTTCGTACGTGTGAATACGGTACTATTCTCTTCAAATCCATGATGTCAAGAAAGAGGAGACCCTGGCTGGAGTTCTGTATCGAACATTGTTCGCTTCCCCTAGAAGCTAGAGTCGTCACAGAAGTGGGGCCGCAAACTAGAGGCGCGTTTGGAACCTACCGGTAGCGGGACTACTACTTCGAAGTCGTTTTTTTCAATAGATACGAGATCAAGGACTCGGTTCCTATTATTATTACTAGCGCACATGTCCGTCCGTCGCTCGTCGAGACGCACTGCTGTCGATCATTTGCATCTTGCATCTTCAGTTCCATTGTCGGAAATCGTCGGCTTGTTGCACTAGTCTACTCCATCCTAAGCCCCATACTGTACGGTGCACCAGGTTCTCTACAGTCGGCTCGTACAGGACTGCTATAGAGAGACTGAGAGAGAGAGAGAGAGAGTAGAACGAAAGAGAGAGAGAGAGAAATTATGCGTCTCCGCGTCACTCCCATTTACGGCAGCCGCTGGTCGCCCGTTGGTCAACCAGAAGAGCCGTCGTGCACGCTGATTGAATACGGCGGCTGTCGCGTTCTGTGGAACGTGGGATGGACGGCTGTGCAAGATCCCTCCACGTTTCCCGAGCTTCCCGACCATGATTGTTTGATTATTACCGACAGTACCTTGCAAGCTTGCGGAGGATTGCCCCTCTATCACCACCAACAAGGCCTACTAAGAGCGGCTAGCAGCAATGGCAACGGCAGCAGAGTCCCCATTTACGCCACATTTCCTACGGTAAAAATGGGACAAATGGCCCTCTACGATCAACACGCGGCAGTGAGTTTGGATGGCGGCTGTCCAGCGTATACTCTAGCGGACTTGGACAATGTCTTTGACAATACCAGCATTCACGCCATTAAGTACTCGCAGACAGTCATGGTATACCATCCCGAAACGGGTCAAGCCTGTCTTTCCATTACCGCTCATAGGGCGGGGCATGTGGTCGGAGGAGCATTTTACTTGGTGCAGCGACTCCAGGACGAAACGGTGGTGGTATTGACTGGCAAGTACCACATTGCCAAGGAGTTGCACCTGGACAGCAGTAATTTGCTGCAACACGGCAGTACGCCCGATGTGCTGGTCACCACTGCGGGAGGACCGGCCTTTCGGCAATTCAAGGCGCTGGCGCACGGCACGAAACCAGCGCTGCCCTTTTCGCAACTCGTCACGCAGCAAGAACGCGGCTTGACGGAAACGATTCTTTCCGTGCTGCGACGCGACGGTAACGTCTTGTTGCCGACGGACGCGTCGGGACGCGTTTTGGAACTGATATTGCTCCTAAATCAGCATTGGGAACGGCATCGATTGCAAGCGGCGTACAATTTGTGTTGGTTGGGACCCATGGTCACCAACACGGCCGAGTTTGCACGTAGTCAGCTGGAATGGATGGGTACCGCCCTGGGATACCAGTTTGATTCCGCCAAGGGACATCCTTTTAATCTAAAAGCAGTCAACTTTTGCTCGTCCGTGGCAGAGCTCATGACTGTCATGCAAGAGAATCAAAATCCAGTCTGTGTCTTGGCCACTGGGGCCAGTTTGGAAGGAGGCCCGGCACGAGATATGTTGTTGAAATGGGCCGAAAATCCCGACAATGCCGTTATCTTTACCGATTCGTCGCAAGCGTATTTACGGCGGCAGGTGGTCTCTACTGGCCAAGCGGGGGACGAGTCGACTGCTGCTGCCGCGGTAACAGCAAGCACTAAAAAGGGAGACGACCTTGCACCAGTCGCTCCCGCAATCACTCCCGAAACGGCGGCCGCAACAGTCCCAACGGGAGAAGACGACGCGGCCGATGAAGCCGAAGGCATGGTGGGATCGGCCGTTACGCAAGCGTCGGAATGGACCACGGCGGGTCAGTTGCTGTCAGCATGGGCCAAGGCCAAGGCAGCGGGTCGCGAAATGGACGATTCAGTCACTATTGATGTGAATGTACCGCACCGCGCGCCACTGGTGGGCCCCGAGCTCAAGGTATTTCTCGCAAATGAAGAAGCGGAACGATTAAAGCAGCTAAAAGAAGAGGAAAAGCGTGCCATGCTGAGAGAAGTGGAACTCGCCAAGGGACAGCTTCGGCTTGGTGAAGAGGACACAATGGGCCCGACGGCTACAGAAGGCAAAACTAGCAGTGGAACGACCGCAGTGTCCAGTTCACGGCCGCGAAAGAAGAGTCGGTTTGACTCGAGCTTGTTTCTCAAATTTTCTAAACCATTGCACTGTACGTATTCTTTGCCGACCATGCAATTAACGGACTCTCTCTTTGATCGCTCCACCACGGATTCTGACTCTTCATTCTCTCCACCATCCTCATGACTTTCCAGTGACTTTTGAGATCCGTGAGGAAGCTGTGGGGCTGGGCCAATCCGATTCGACGGCCAAGTATGGTATTGGGGAGACGGTGGGTCGTTCCGGTGAGGTCCTCGAAGATGATTATGGGATTGCTGTTCTTCCCGAGCGCTTCACCGACATTGTGTCGGGTGTCGACCCTTCCAAGTTTGCTGGAGGTAGCGGGCGACTTGGGGAAGAAGTTACGCGTCGTGGATTTGGTTATGGCATGGAAACACGGTCAAAGAAAAAAAACAAGTCAGCCTTGGGTTCGTCGCGGGTATCCGACGATGACGATCAAAGCGACTCGGACGCAATGGACGAGCAGGCACTGGAGGCAGTTGATTTGTCGGAGGGAAATGGAATTATCCGCGGGCGAAGTGGTCGGCCGCCGACAAAGGTCACCACTGTTCCGAGAAGAGTGGAAGTGCTAGCAGAAGTGTCGTATGTACCGTTGGAAGGGCGAGTGGATGCCCGGGCGGCACGTCAGTCGGTTCGAGCGCTGCAGCCAAGACAAGTGGTCGTTCTTGGAGGCCCCGCCAAGGCCGAAAAGGGCGATGGCCTCGTGGACGAGGTAACTATGTTGGCGGAAGCGGCTGTCTCCTTTGCTACGGGCAACAAACACGTCCACACGCCATCCGATGGTGAGATGGTAGAGTTGGATGTAGGCCACGCAGCTTTTGCGGTTCGTCTTGTCAATACTCCCTACCACGCGCCTGAAGAAATGGAAACGGAAGAATTGCCGCCAGAACCGGTGGAGCCCTTTGAAGCCCGAGTTGGTGCTTGCGCAGTCAGCCTATTGGACCTGGTCGCGACCGGACAGAAAGTGGCCTTGGATGGAAGTATCGTGCTGGCTCCACGCATCTCAATTTCTGACAATAAGAGCTCATCGATCTACGTGAGCGACGGTGACGTCCTGTTGACGGACCTACGCGCCGAGCTAATCGCCCAAGGAATGAAAGCTGAATACAGCGCTCACAAGGGGTATTCGCAGCTGGTTGTCAACGGGAAGATTGTTGTCAAGAAGAGCCAGGACGGCGGTAGAATGAATGTGGAAGGACCCCTTTGCGAGGACTTTTATACCGTTCGCGCTGTGGTATGCGGGCAGTACGTAAACTTGTAATCAGCTACCAAGCTAAGGTTGATTACGCATGTTATGCTTGTTCTCACATATTAACTACTAAATATCATCGGGAGCAACACAATCGCAGGCTGCTCGAAGTGTCGCCAAGTATTGCTTAGTCGAACAGAGGAGTTGAGATGCGCTAGGCCATAAGATGCCGGCTTTCAGTCACCCGCTCCAGCCTCTCTAGCTAGCGACATACTTGAAGCTACTCTCGCTAAACGCTTCTACATGAAGTTTTGCACAGACCGTGCCTAGATTTTTGCGAGTAAGAGACAACTTCTAATGCATCGGTTACAAATTGATCAATTCTATACAGTCTATTCCGACGATGCTGGTCCATGTGCTTTGCGCTTGCGACACATTTCGCTTTGGACGAGATCGGCCTTGTGGCGTAAAAAATAAAAGAGCTGGTCTCGTTCGCTTACTGGAGACAGCTTGGTCGAGATGTGAGGCCAGACACCCATAGGCATTCGGTTGGCCAAAGGTGCTCGCAAGTACCTGCGACCGTTGCGATTCATTTGGAGGTAAAACTCGATCGACTCCTTGACTGTGGGCGGGAGCTCACTTTCTTCGATACTTTCAATGATCTCCAAGCTTGTGTTGACTCG
>Ga0307978_1001893_pt1 | contig 15090 bp, 11 predicted proteins | sample OrgLakmetage1056_FD_203151 | JGI IMG/M metagenome (GOLD analysis project Ga0307978, IMG submission 203151) | Saline water microbial communities from Organic Lake, Antarctica - #1056 | ecosystem: Environmental > Aquatic > Non-marine Saline and Alkaline > Saline | place: Antarctica: Organic Lake...
ATGTTTTGAGCACCTCATTATCGAGCAGCGGCATCGTCACTTGATGGCATCTCCTAGAAAAACATTGGCATCTGACTTAAGTATATCTGAAGGCAGAGTTAAATTCTTTTCGTTTGATTGAATGCAGACAAGCCGCCATTATACCGCTTCAAGGTAATGAGGTAGGCGCGTTTGCAGACTTCAACCACTCATTTGGGTCAAAAACTCATACAAGGAGGAACAGCGATGCTAGGCTCCCACAAGAATGATCAGACAATCAAAATGCACACCGCTACCTTGGTGGGTAGCTTCTCCCGGCGCCAGCAGTTTCGGCGCATGGCGCTGACGCTGTTGGCCGAGAAAGACGGTACATTGGCGGATTTAGGTTATAAACGTTGGGAAATCAACGTTGCACTCAAGCTGCCGCTTCGGACCGATGCGATGGCCTTTCTGGAGCAGAACCGGAAAGCCTCCGGGCTCGAACACGACAACGAGAGCCTACGCTTTATGAAGGCGGGCAAACGCCCCCGTGGTTTTTATCAACACGCTTGAGGCAAACTCGATCTACAGCGTGACTCGTTGACCAAGCCCTTGCGCTTTTGCCAAGCGTGCGGCCGCTAAGGCAACCACCAGGTCTCAAAGCCCGACACCGGTGCCATCGAGTAAAGTGATGTTATGCTCCTCCTGATGGCCCGGATGGAAACCATCAATGACCTCTCTTATGGGCGTGATTTGTTCGGCGAATAAAGTCTTTGTGGCCACAGCATGCTGGGCCGCACCGACACTGGTCGACTGGGCAATTTCGGCGGAGAAGACTGCTGGTTGCACTAAAAGCCATTGATCGACCTCTTGTTTGCTCTTGGTATCTGCTCCCATGCGAGCGAAGCGTGCACCGACCATGCCTGGCACTTTTCAAGTTAGATGGGAAATCGAGACAGCAGACGATGCGGAGGTCAGATAATTGCCACCCATCAGGGCTTTTAGTTACCCGGTATCTGGCAGACGTCTTCGCTTACAATCAGAATCTGATGCGGTTGAGTTAATGCTTTGGAATAGGTTTCCATTGTTAGTCTCCTTTGTCATTCTAGCCAGCCTCCGAATCGCGTCTGAATGGCTGGCGCAGGCTGAATAAGAACACCTTGCCGCGGGCGCTGACGGGCCAGAGCTTTTCAACCTTGCCGTTGCGAGCGCCGATGTACCAATCACGGACGCTGAAATTCGGGTTGCAGTACCCCGGTACCAGCTTGAGTTTTTCGTTTATCTTGAGTACACCCCAGGGGCTACTGATGACGCTATGCTCGTCTGAGCACTTGGCGTATTCGACATCGCTGCGGCCATAGTCGGCAATCGTGAGTGCGTAGGAGCCACATTGCAGTTCGTTGCAAACGTCCGAATTGCTCTCGAAATAGTAAGAGCCGGTGCCACCGCCAGAGACAAGTTCTGGCTTCAGACCTACCGCCGTCAAACTATCCACTGAGTCTTGCACTGCAGTCAATCTCGACGAAGCAGTGCAGTTCGGTGCCAGGCTTTTGGTACGCCATTGGTAAATCTGAAACGTTAACAACGTCGTCGACGCACATAATTTTGTGCTCAACCACGTAGTTTTGAAATTGAAAATATCGATACCGTTTATTTAGCGTTACATGTTTCTTCTAAAGCCTTCACTACCGGTTTATTAGCTGTACTTATATTCGATATAATTTTATATCGTTTGACTCCAGATATTCAGTGCCATATATTTAACGGAAAATTATTGTATATAATATAAAATATTCACAATCAGTTGTATTATTAAATTTCATTGTATTGCTATATAGATTTAAGACTGTTGCTAGAGTTTTGTAAGCAATAAAAGTGCATATTAAAAATTTTAAAATAGATTTTGACAGAAACAATGGAACGAAGAAGATGAAAATATACAGTCATGAAAAACAAAAGCTTCATCATCCCAAAAGCTACTTTTCTAGAGGGAAAATGCGCCAACCGCAAGAAACGCCCGAAAGATTGACTGAGCTATTGAAGGCTCCAAAGATGATGGGGTTAGAAGTAACGACTGCCAAAGAAATAGGGATCGAACCAATTCTATTAGTACACGACTTCGACTATGTTGACTTTTTAAAGCGTGGCTATGAAGAATGGATGGCGTCGGGTGAAGATATGGGAGAAGAGGTTCAAACCACAGTCTATGTGCCGAACAACAATTCTGGGCTTGGTATTTTGGCAAAAGCGGCTAAGTACCAAGCTGATGGTAGCGCCCCAATTGGCAAGCACTCATGGACATCTATTTATTGGTCCGCTCAAACGGCACTCAATGCCGCTGATTCGTTATTAAATGACCAGACGCATCAAAATAATATCCAAATATGCCTGACGAGGCCTGCAGGGCATCACGCTAGAAAAAGCGCAGCAGGTGGTTTTTGTTATCTAAACAACGCAGCAATTATAGCTGAGCACCTGCGCCAGAAATTCCAGAAAGTCGCCATTATAGATACCGATATGCATCATGGTCAGGGCATTCAAGAAATATTTTATGATCGTAAAGATGTGCTATATACCTCGGTGCATGGAAATCCTATTAATTTTTACCCCGTGGTCGCAGGTCACGAACACGAGAGAGGGTATGGAGAGGGCTACGGTTATAATATTAACTTTCCTATGCCACATGGTACAGATGAGTCTGAATTCTTTAATTATGTGGATAAATCAATTGAAATTGTAAAGCTGTTTAATCCAGATGTTATTATCCATGTGTTAGGATTTGATATTTATAAAGACGATCCTCAAGCTAAGTGTCACGTCAGTACACAGGGTTTCAAAACGCTGGCGAAAAAGCTGAAGGCACTGAATAAGCCCATAATTGTCTTAGTAGAAGGCGGTTACTGTATAGAAAAGCTCAATGAAAACCTGCAAGCATTTTTATCTGGATTTATTTCAAAAGACTAAAACTAATAATCAGCCAGAAGCCGGAAGTAAAAATTTTTCATAAAATTGATATAATTGCTTAGCCTAGACTGCCTTCCCTAACTTATCGGTCAGCGGAAAATAGGGCATTAATAAAATATCTCTTATTTTTAAATAAATATAGTACTTTACATACTTATCGTGAAGAGGAGATGATATGCGATATAAAACCATAGTGATTGGTGCTGGTATGGTTGGGACATCTATTGCCTGGCATCTGCAAAAGAACAATTCCCAAGTTCTGCTATTAGACAAAGAGTCACCGGGATTAGAGACGTCGTATGGTAATGCAGGGTTGATTCAACGAGAAGCGATTCACGTGCATCCCTTTCCTAGACAGCTTATTGAGCTGATAAAAATACTACCGAATAAAAAGACCGATATTCGTTATCGCTTACCCGCCGTACTGCGTTATCAACACGCGCTACTACAGTACTGGCGGTTTTCTACACCATTCTCCGTTCAAAAAATAGAAAAAGAGTGGCAGACTCTGATTGAGCATTGTACAAGTGAGCATCAGAAAATGATCACGGCTGCTGACGTTGAGAATTTAATCAGGCGGGACGGTTGGATCGAAATGCATCGAACTGAAGATACATTTAAAACTGCTGTTGTCGCAGCTAAAAAAGCGCGCGAACAGGCGGTTGAGCATAGAGTCCTTACCCCTGCAGAATTGAAAGATCTAGAGCCTAACGGAAATTTTGAGGGGTTTATTGGTGCGATTCATTGGTTAAATTCTTGGCAAGTATCAAACCCAAGTGCGTTAGTGAATGCGTATGCGAAGAGCTACCAGAATATGCAAGGTACGATAGGTAAATGCAGTGTCAAAAAAATACTGCCGGATGATAATGGTTGGCAGGTGGTAACCGATGATAAGGTTTTTTATAGCGATCATTTAGTTATTGCTGCGGGCCCTTGGTCTAACCAGCTGATAAAGCCCTTGGGGTATAATCTACCCTTGTTCCCAATGCGTGGTTATCATCAGCACTTTGAAACTACCAGTGAAAATTCTATCAATCACAGTTTGGTAGATATGGACAAAGGGTTTGTGATGGGACCGACGCAGCAAGGTATTCGTATTACCACTGGCGCAGAAATTACCTCAATGGATGCGAAAAAAGATTTTGGACAACTACAGGCTGTGTTGGATATTGCCAAAAATATACTGCCATTGAATGATAAAGTGGAGAGCGAACCGTGGTGTGGATCTAGACCTTGTATGCCTGACATGAAACCAGTTATTGGAGCTTCCGGGAAACACGATAATTTGTGGTTTGCATTCGGGCATGGTCATCAAGGCTTTACATTAGGACCAATTACAGGGCGTATCATTGAAGAGTTAATACATAATAAACCCTTAACTGTTGATGTTGAACCCTTTAACGCTCAACGTTTTTTTAAGTACTAATTTAAATTTTTAAAACTTGGAAAAATGACTATGTTGAAATTAAATAGTAACGAACGCATGAGCCAAACTGTTGTTCACAATCAGACAATTTATTTATCAGGCCAAGTGGGGACTGTTGATGAGGATGTATCTGCTCAAACACTAACGTGTTTGAATAAAGCTAAAAAGTTGCTGGAAGAAGTGGGCAGTGATAAATCAAAAATGCTTTTAGCAACGGTATGGCTGAAAAGTATGAATGATTTTACGGCGATGAATAAGGTATGGGATCAGTGGTTCGAAGACACCTTGCCACCAGCTCGAGCGTGCGGAGAGTCTGTTTTAGCGCACCCCAATCTATTGGTGGAAATTACGGTAATCGCCGCTGAATAAAATCTGAAATATACTGGCAAACAACTATAGCTCGCATTTAAAGAAGGTAGCAACATTGAATACTAAAATTCATGGTGGTCAAGCGATCGTAGATAGCCTTCAATTACATGGAGTTAGTCGCGCGTATGTGGTCCCAGGCGAAAGCTATTTATCAGTATTAGATGGTTTATACAATGCAGATATTCAGACAGTGGTGTGTCGTCACGAAGCGGCGTGTACGTACATGGCAGACGCACACGGTAAGTTCACAGGTACGCCGGGTATTGCCATGGTTACGCGTGGGCCAGGCGCTGCGCAAGCCTACACTGGTATTCATACCGCGTGGCAAGACGGTGTTCCTCTGATTTTATTTGTTGGTCTGATTCCCGTTTCCGATAGAAACCGAGAGTCTTTTCAAGAGTTTGACCTTAATCAATGGTTCTCTAGCCAATGTAAGCGTGTCTTGATACTGGATGAGGTCTCAAGAGCGTCGGAAATTGTTGCTAAAGCCTTTCACGCTGCGTTGGAAGGCAGGCCTGGCCCTGTTGTCGTCGGATTGCCTGAAGATATTATCCGGCAGGAATTCCATGGACAGCTGCATCCCGTCATATTCGTTGCCGAAGGAGGTGTCACCGACGACAAGCTCGATATTATACTTGATGCCCTATCAAATGCTGCCAAGCCGTTGATTTTTGCTGGTGGGCAAAATTGGACGTCGGAAGTTTCTGAACAATTAACGCAGTTTGCAGAAGTCAACCACATACCAGTGATTCATGATTGGCGAGCTTCGGACCGAGTTGCTTTTGATTCTCCTGCGCATGCCGGATATCTGGGTTATGGACGTTCTGACGAATGTGCTGCATTAATTGAAGCTGCTGACGTCCTGCTGACAATAGGCACAGTTTTGGGTGACGTCGCTAGTGATGGTTATCGTCTACGACAGTCCTTTGAAAAGCCAAATTATATCGTTAATCTAGATACTAGTTTGCGGGGGCACAGCGGCTCAGTCACTGAGCATATTGTCGCCAGCCCTATTAGCTTTGTCAAAGCGATAGGCAGAGCATCGTTGCCAAGTTCGGAGTCTCGTGATGATTGGTATAAACATTGTCATCAGCAGCAAAGAAAAGATTGTGATCTGTCAAAGAAAGAAAGTGAAAGTGTTGGCGCTGAGAAACCATACGCGAGTATGACGCAAGTTATCAGGGAGATGACAGCGCTATTGCCTGCAGACGCGGTGTATAGTTTTGGCGCTGGTAATCACTGTTTATGGGCGCAGCGCTATTTACCCACTCACACTTTTCCGAGCCAGCTGAGCACTAGAAATGGCGCCATGGGTTATAGTTTGCCGGCAGGTATTGTTGCAGCATTAGAGTCGCCAGAACGTCTATCTGTAGTGATTACTGGTGATGGCGAATTTATGATGAATGAAGCGGAGTTATCCACATCAATCCGTTATCAGGCGCCAGTGCTAATAATTTTGATGGACAATCAGCAGTTTGGGACTATACGCCAACATCAGGAAGTAAATTATCCTGATCGGGTGTCCGGTACGCAGTTACACAATCCTGATTTTGCTGCGCTAGCCAACGCTTTTGGTGCATACGGTATACGAGTTGACAACGATAAAGATATCAAAATGAGTGTGGCCGAAGCGATGCAGGTTGTCACAAAGGAGCGAAAGACCGTATTACTGCACGTGATTACCGATCCCGAAAAGTTAGTGCCATAAGGCTATAGTGTTATCAGTTACTTATTAAAGGGAATAATCATGACAAGTTATCAAGTAACAAACCCTGCTAACGGTGAGATAGCCGAGAAGTATCAAAGTCACTCCAGTCAGGAGATTCAAGATTTTATTGCCGAATCACACAATGCTTATCAAGCATGGCGAAAAATTGATGTTGATGAGCGCGCAGCGATATTGAATAATATTGCTGATTTGTATGAGGAGCAATGCGAAGTTTTAGCAAAAATAATGGCGTGCGAGATGGGTAAGCCTATTACGCAGGGGGAAGGGGAGCTTGCGCTAGTTAGTCAAATTTTCCGTTATTATGCCAAATTTGGTGAGCAATTTTTAGAGACGCCGGCATTACCTGGCACTAAAAACGCTGTCGTAAAAAAAGAATCCATTGGTGTTTTGCTGGGCATTATGCCGTGGAATTATCCTCACTATCAGGTGGCACGTTTCATTGCGCCAAACTTGATGTTGGGTAATGCGATTGTACTGAAACATGCGCCTTCATGCCCGAAAACTGCTACAGCGATTATTTCTATATTGGCACAAGCAGGCTTGCCTAAAGGCGTGTATAACAATATTTTTGCAACTAATGATCAAGTTAAATCAATCATTAATGATAAACGCATTCAAGGCGTGTCTTTGACAGGGTCAGAGCGGGCAGGTGCTGCCGTAGCCCAGGTAGCTGGTGCTGCGCTGAAAAAAGTTGTACTTGAGCTAGGGGGTTCAGATGCATTTATTGTTCTAGCAGATGCGGATATTGATCGATCAGTAGAATGTGCATTTGCCGGTAGATTTGGCAATGCGGGACAAGCTTGTAATGCGGCCAAGCGTATAATTCTTCACGCCGATATTTATGATGAGTTTGTAGAAAAACTGACTCTTAAAGTTGAGTCTTTAGAACCAGCCGATCCACTACATAAAGATACCTTTTTAGGTCCATTGTCCTCTAGTCAAGCTTTACAAACTATTCAAGGGCAATATGATGATGCGATCAATCAGGGTGCAACCGTATTGGTGTCTGGCGGAAAAATATCAAAACCTGGAGCTTGGTTCAAACCTGCTATTCTGGCCGATGTCACATCAGATATGAGATCCTACCATGATGAATTGTTTGGGCCAGTAGCCGTAGTTTATAAAGCGAAAGATGTTGAAGATGCCATCAGGCTCGCCAACGATACGCCATTTGGTTTAGGAGCATGCATTCATACACACGATATCGAAGGCGGACAACTCATTGCTGAGAGGTTGGAGGTTGGAATGGTGTCATTCAATCAAGCGCCAGGAACAGCAGCAGAGCTGCCCTTTGGTGGTGTTAAAAGATCTGGTTTTGGCCGTGAGCTTGGGCCCTATGGTATGAGCGAATTTGTAAACTTTAAGCTATATAATGAATAAAGAATTGTGCAGGAACTCTGCGCCCAAGTTTTGACTAGCAGTCAAGAAAATGTTGATCAGTTCCGTAGCGACTGATTTTCTAGCGAATTGGCCATTTTTGCAACGTTCTCGCACGGGAGCTGCTGTGCAGAGAACGAATTTTGCCAAAGCACGGTACGCCACTGAGAAAAACAGCGTTCCTTATGTTTGCCTTGGCTAGTTGCGTACTAGCGTACAGCCAAAGGTTGATAGAGTGCTCCTAAAATCGGCTAAAAAGATGGGAAAAGCTTTTATTAGTGTGCTTATTGCTCATTTAATTGGACTGCAAACTGTAAAACCGATAAAATTTTTGAGCTACGGAGCCAATTCTGCAGTTTTGAGTGACATATTTTTAGCCAGCGTCTTTTCAAAGGCAGTAACGAAAAGCAAGCTGCGCCTTCGCAGGGTTAGGTCGTATAAATATTAAACTCTAGCGAATCTTAGTAAGCTTTTGAGTTTTTAATTACCAATATTTTAGAGCATGAATGCTGAAATTACTATGATGCAAAAAAAATTAGCAGATAGTCTGAATTGGACATTACTTCATGTGCTAATTGTTATATATGAAGAGGGAAGTATTAGTGTTGCCGCCAACCGCTTAAAAATTACCCAATCGGCTGTTAGTCAAAATCTTAAAAAGCTTGAAGAGCAAATTGGAAGTCAGCTTGTCATACGTAACACAAAACCTTTAAAACTTACGCCCATTGGTCATTATTGTTTGCAAGTTGCTCAAACGATATTCACAGAAATTACCTCCATTGAGGCTATGAAGGGTTTCAATTCTTATCTTTTAGAAGGCGAAATTAAGCTCTTGGTAGCTAGCCGAATCCATAATCCAAAATATAACGATTTTTTAGTATATTTCAAAAAAAAATATCCAAACATCACTTTAGGTTTGACGGTGAAATCAAGCAGAGATATTTTAAATGATATTGAACAAAAGAATCCTGCTGTTGGTATTTGTTTAGCTAGACACACCCCGGAAGTTCTCAATCAAAAGTTGTTATTTAAGCAACGCTACTATTTATATTGTGGCTATCATCACCCATTGTTCGCAGCAAAAGACTTGAGTTTTGACAGTTTATTGAAAGAAGATTTTATCGCTTTTAGCAGTGAAGATGTTGGCGAGGTCCTCTTTCCAATTACTGTATTCAAAGAAACCCATGGTCTAATAGGCCGAATTAGCGCCTACACTAATAATCTAGATGAGGCGGTGCGTTTGATTTACACCGGATACGGCATAGGTGCTTTGCCTGATCAATTTATTGCGTCGACCTACTTAGAGTCGAAGCTCAGGCGTTTGCCGCCAAAAGAAGGTGTCGCCGATATACCCGTCCACATCTTTTGGCACAAAAACCGAGCTCTATCAATTATCGAAACTAAGTTTATTGAAGAGATTGTAGATTTTTATACCTCTGTAAGCACCCAGCTTACTGAGAATGGTACAGCCGTATAAAGATTTGTCTCATCGGGTTGTTTAGAACATACTATAAGCAGAAATTACTGGTTGACCCAATCACTAGATTCTGTCGCTGCTTTGTAATACCTACGAATCACAGGGCGTTGTGCCAGAATCCGACGCAATGAGTGCTACGCATAGAAAATGCAAGGCTTGTTGGAAAATCGTTTTGAGTGGGTTGATACGCTGATTTTTTGGTTATGATTGGAGATGAAGACAGTCCAGGTGTGTCAAAAACAGCAAGTTGTTCCTGCTGGCCGCGTTCAGCAATCTGCTGGTGGTCAACAATACATGCCAGTTTAAAAATATTACGCCTGAATTTCACCAAAACGGTGAAAATTGGGTGTTACTCAGACCTTGATCAAAACGATATCTTCCAACTCATTAGCTGCACTTATATTTGATATTATTTTATATCGTTTGACTCCCGATATTCAGTGCCATACATTTAGTGGATACTACTTATCTGAATTTTCAGAAGATGTCTTCTGGATGAAATAGGGCTTTATCGAAACCACAAGTCTTCAATATAGAAATATGGCTTTCAAGCTCTTCGAGAGTTTTGATAAGTGAGAATCACTTGAGCTAAAGAAGTGTGTATGGGCTTACGGTTTTAACGACCAGTTTCTCTGGCGTCAGATAATAAGCACAAAAACATCAACGAGAGGTTCTACGTATATGAAATTAAAAACGTTTTCACGTATTGCCGTGATCGCTGCCCTGCCATTGGTTATGGCTGCGGTACAGGCTCAGGCTAAAGAAATGGCAATTGCCACTATTTTGCCCGAAAACATGAGCAACAACTCTGTCTACCCCGCGTTGGTGCGCTTCAAGGATCTGGTCGAGACACGCACCGACGGTGAGATAACAGTTAGGATCTTCGGCAATAGCCAGTTGGGTTCGGAGGTCGACACCGCTAAGGAAGTTCAAGGTGGGCGCACCCTGCAGTCAACCATTATCACTACCGGTGCTATGTCGTCGTATTTTAGCGACTACCAGCTAATGACAGCACCCTTCGTGTTTGACAACTGGCGTCAGGCCTGGGCTTTTCTTGACGGTGACTGGTTTGCGGACTTTATGTCCAACACTGTTGAAGAAACCAATATGCGTTATTTGGGCACCTTCGATGACGGTGGCGGTTTTGTGGCCTTTACCAACAACGAGCGTCTCATTAAAACGGTGGAAGACCTCAAGGGGCTTAATATCCGTACCGAGGAGAATCCCGGCCACGTTGCGATCATAAAGTCGCTGGGTGCGTCAGCTACGCCGCTGCCTTGGGGCGAAGTAATCACTGCACTTGAAACCGGTCTGGCTGATGGCCAGTTTAACGCGCCAGTGCTCAACACAACCTTCAATTTCCAAGAGGTTACCGACTACACCACCCTGACTGGCCATGTATACAACAGCGCTGCTTGGCTGATCAGTGAGGACTGGTACCAAGGGCTGACCGAGGAGCAAAAAAAAGCGATTGTTACCTCGGCGCGCGAAGCCATTGCGATAGGGCATGGCATGTCCGCAGCCTTGGCAACAGCAGGCTGGCAGGAGTCCTGCAAGACCTTCAAGGATTGCTACATAATGCCTACTCAGGAACGCGAGCGCATGGCTGATATTGCGCGTCCTGCCTGGAAGAACTGGATCGTCAACGATTTCGGTATCGATGTTGAAAAGGTTGATGGTTTTCTAGCAGAGGTGAAGCGTGTTGGTGAAGAAGTGAAAGCGTCTGACATGGACAACTACGGTTCAGTTAAAACGGGTCAGTAAAGCTGGAGCATTAGCTTGGCCAGCAACGACTGACATCGCCCGTTCATTGATCGACCGCCCGAGTTTTCGGGTCGGTCGATGTTGTTTTAAGGTGCACTAATGAAAATCCTTCAGCCTCTTCGCCGCCTGAGTGATTGGGTTAATCAGGCAGCGATTATAGCCTGTATAGCCTGTGTGCTCATTATGTTGAGCATTTCTTTCACGGCTTTTATCTACAAGCTAGTCACTGGCAGCAGCCTGAGCTGGACCTATTCATTAGCGAGACTTTTTCTACCCTGGATTGGCTTTCTTTCCATGACCATCTCATTGCGCTACGGCGAGCATGTAGCCATGACATTGCTGGTTCGCAGTCTGCCCAGGGCGCTGTTGACCCTTGCTGCTGCGGCCTGCCTGATCATTATTGCACTGTTCGGAATGCTACTGCTTTGGTATGGCTGGACCTACTTTGCGACCGCAAACCAGATTTACATGGTCTCTGACCAGATACAAATTTCTGCCAAGTTTACCACCGTTGTGGTGCCGATCAGTGGTGCCATTATTTTGCTGCACCTGGCACAGGGCTTTGCTCTACTCGAGCACTTTATTGATGACGACGCGCTGATGGATGAGCTTATCGGAACCAAAGATACGGAGACTCGCTTATGATATTCGCTATTGTTGCGTTCGTGGTGCTTTTGCTTATCGGCATGCCAGTGGCCGTGGTGATGGCTCTTTCCGGTCTGGCCGGCGGTTTCTCCATGGGTGGAGAGCAGATGCTCAGCATCATTGCTGACCGCATGTTTGCCGGCGTCTCGGGCTTTATGCTTATTGCAGTGCCCTATTTTATCTTCACCGCCGAGCTGATGAATCAGGGTGGCTTGACCCAGAAGTTGATTGATTTCAACAATGCGCTTTTTGGCCGGGTGCGCGGAGCGCTGTCGCACGTCAATATTTCGGTGTCAGTATTCTTCGCAGGACTAACCGGAGCTGCGATCACCGATACCGTGGCGATTGGTAAGATAATGATTCCCGAAATGAAAAGGCAGGGCTATGACGCCGAATATGCTGCGGCGATCACTGCCTGCTCCTCGATTATCGGGCCGATTATTCCGCCCAGCATAGTGATGGTGATCTATGCCACACTGCTGCGCGACATTTCGGTTATTGACTTATTTGCTGGCGGCATCATTCCCGGTCTTTTGATGGCTTTAGCGCTGCTTGCGGTGAGCTTTTTTCTAGCGTGGAAGCGTGGCTACCCCAAACAGGCGCCTACGCCGCTCAAGGCGGCAGGGCTGGCTTTTTTGGTGGCCTTGCCGGCTATGTTCGTGCCTGTGATCATTCTTGGCGGGATTCTGTCTGGGCTGACCACTATCACCGAGGCCTCAGGCTTTGCCGCTGTTTATGCCATCGTTATTGGCGTGGCGTTTTACCGTAACCTCACCTGGAAGAAAATCTGGGATGCACTGATAGTGACCGTGCGCTTCTCGGGCGTGGTGTTCTTCCTCTTGGCGACCTCAGCCGTGCTTGGCTGGTTTGTGACCCGCTCGGGCATAGCCCAGGACGCGGCGGGACTCATCATCGGCTTCAGTGATTCGATGTTCATCCAGTTACTCTTGGTGTGCCTGTTGTTGTTGTTGGTCGGTACCGTGATGGATGTGCTGCCGGCGCTTGTTGTTGTAGCGCCGGTGCTGGTACCAGCAATGATTCAGCTCGGCGTGGATCCGCTGCACTTTGCGATTCTAATGATCGTGGTGCTCAATATCGCCAACGTTACGCCACCTGTGGGGATGACGCTAATGACGGCGGCCCGAATCGCCGAGGTGCCATTTGAAAGGGCGATCATAGCCTCATTGCCGTTTTACTTCGCCTTCGCTGCGGTGATTCTGCTGCTGGTGACATTTCCGGCACTTTCCACCTGGGTGCCTTCGCTGCTCAAATGAAATTGCCTGTGAAGCTCAATCGCTGACGTACTGACCGAACAGCATTGCGACAAAGACCTTGCAGACCAATAGGTCTGTAAGGTCTTTGGATAAAGACTCTCCGATCATTGTGGCTAGGAGCTCTTTTGATCGAAGGCTTCGATGAGCGCAGAAACTTTTTTTGGGGTGAAATGCAGTCGTCCTCAACCTCAAGCTGACGGCGTAAACGTCTACGTTCTTTTTCGAGTTGTTTGGTGCGCTTTTGTTCAGCCGTTTTGGCGGCAGCAGGTCTTGGCCAAGACTTGCTCAAACTCGCAACGTCCCCGCTTTTCCAGCTTGAGATTGGGTAAGAGAGCCTACGCTTTATGAAGGCGGGCAAGCGCCTTCGCTGTTTTTGTCAACACGGTTGAGGCAAACTCAATCTACAGCATGACTCGTTGACCAAGCCCTTGCGCTTTTGCCAGGCGTGTGGCCGCTGAGGAAACCACCGGGTCTCAAAGCTCGACACCGGTGTTATCGAATAGAGTGATTTTTTGCTCTGCTTGCCGGGCCTCATTAATATCGGTGATATGCAACCCAATTGTTCAAATAGCTGCATTTAGGATGCTTGCTCGCCAATAATGCCTGCTGTTTTCTCCATTCACTGAAGTGCCAGCTGCGGCCAATTGAGCCAAGCGAATTGTCTTCGCTCAGTGAGCAGGGCCGATGATGTGCTTGACTTCTAGGTAGGCTGCAAGTCCCCAGGGTCCGAGCTCTCGGCCGATACCGCTGCGCTTGAAACCGCCCCAGGCGGTCTCTGGCAGTACTATCTGTTCGCTGTTGAACCAGACGCTGCCGGCTTGCATTTCACGGCCGATTCGTTGGGCGCGTTCGCTGTCGCCGCTGATCACGGTGGCGACCAGGCCGAAGTCGCTGTCATTGGCCAGCTCGATGGCCTCTTCTTCGCTGGCCACGCTGCGGCCGCAAAGTACCGGCCCGAAGATCTCCTCGCGCCACAGTCGGCTCGTCACCGGTACGTCGCGATAAAGTGTCGGGGCCAGGAAGTAGCCCTGTTTGGGCAGCTCCCGATGACGTGCATCACGTACCGCGACAAGCTGCTCGGCGGCGGCAATGTCGAGGTAGCGCTGCACGCCATCACGCTGGTGGGCGCTGGTCAACGGTCCCATGTCGGTCGTCGGGGAAAGCGGGTCACCGAGCCTGATGGCGTCGATGCGCTCGGCCAGTGCGGCATAAAGCGCGTCGGCAATGGTTTCGTGCACGATCAGCCGTGAGGTTGCCGAGCATATCTGGCCCGAGTTGAAATAGATCCCGGCCATCACCCAGTCGGCGGCCTGCTGCGGGTCGGCGTCTTCCATGACCAGAATCGGCGACTTGCCGCCCAGTTCCAGCGAGACGCCTTTGGTTGTGTCGCTTGCCGCTCGCATGACGGCTTCGCCGACCCGGTTGCTGCCGGTGAACGAGACCTTGTCGATGCCAGGATGGCGGCTGATGGGCGCGCCGATGCCCTGCCCATCGCCATGCAGGAGGTTCAGAACACCGGCGGGCAAACCGATGTCCAGGGCAATATCGGCCAGCACCTTCTCAGGCAGCGGCGTTACCTCAGAGGGCTTGAGTATCACCGTGCAGCCGGCCGCGAGCGCAGGCGCAAGCTTCCAGGCGCTGGTCACCAGCGGAAAGTTCCAGGGAGTGATCAGTCCTACGACACCGACCGGGTCGTGATAGCAGCGTGCCACGACACCTTTCATCTCCAGTGCAACGGATTCTCCCTGACGGGCATCCAGCGCCCGCGCTTGCCCCGCGTAGTAGCGATAGCAGGCGATGGCATCGTCCAGATCGATTGCCGCTTCCGTGACTGCCTTGCCGTTATTGGTCGAGGAGAGACGGATCAGCGCTTCGCGGCGGTTCGTCAGCGCGTCAGCGAAGCCGTCAAGATAGTCGGCCCGGCGAGCACCGCTAAGGCGCCGCCAAGCGGGCAGGGCGAGCCGGGCGGCAACCACTGCTGCATCCACGTCAGCTGGGTCGCCTGCGGTGACCTCGGCAATCACGGCCTCGCGGAATGGGTCGGTGACCGCGAGGCGGCGCTGACCATGGCTGGTTACCCATTGGTTGTTAATGAACTGTTGGTCAA
>Ga0307978_1001894_pt1 | contig 15087 bp, 6 predicted proteins | sample OrgLakmetage1056_FD_203151 | JGI IMG/M metagenome (GOLD analysis project Ga0307978, IMG submission 203151) | Saline water microbial communities from Organic Lake, Antarctica - #1056 | ecosystem: Environmental > Aquatic > Non-marine Saline and Alkaline > Saline | place: Antarctica: Organic Lake...
CTGCAGAAACCAAAGCGTCCTTACAAAACAAAATACACGGAGAGTTGGCTGAGTGGTCGAAAGCAGCAGTTTACTAAACTGCCGAGCCTTTACGGGTTCCAAGGGTTCGAATCCCTTACTCTCCGCAGAAAATACCGGTTATCGGTAGACCTGTAGGCTCTTATTTAGAGCCATATAAAATTGCCGTTCGAATCCCTTACAGGTGTCACCTGTAAGGGATTCGAACTTTTGGTATACTCAGACTATGAATTTACTAGAAATCAGTGACCAATATACAAAAACAGCAGACGACTTTTTACAGTCATCTAGACTTGTGGAAGTTTTAACGAAATATGGTCGTGTTGAGTATGAGGGTGCTTATGCTGGTAAAGTAATGATGGATGGAGATATTGATATAAAAATAATTCGTGAGAACGAATTTACTACTGATGACATGTTTACCCTCTTGAGAGATTTGTATGATACGTGTGGCAATTCGTTTAGGAGTTATTTTCTCAAGAGAGATTGGGATGATCCTAGAATTGGTAAACAGTTTCCGAATGGGCAGTACATAGGATTAAAAACTTATATCGGAGACGAGCGATGGAAATGTGATATTTGGTTTATGGATGAATCTGAATCAATAAGGGACAGACAAAAAATTGATATCAGTAAGACTGAACTTACCACTGGGCAGCGAAAGACTATCCTTGAGTTCAAGCAATATAGAAAAGAAAACAAACTTAAGGTCTCGGGTCAAGAAATATATGAAGCTGTTTTAGAAGAAGAAAACCTAGAGCCAGAAGCTTATTTTCAAAGTAGGAACTAAATACTTAGTATCGGATGACCCATACTGGTGAGTATCCCTTAGTCCCCGCCACGAATACCGGTTATCGGTAGACCCTGAGACCTATATTTAGAGCCTTGGAATAAACATTGTTTCGAATCCCTTAGCGTTCAACGCTAAGGGATTCGAACTTTGGTATACTTTTACTATAGAATATTTCTTGAGATAAGTAGAAATTAGGAGTACGGTGTATTTAATTAAAAAATAATTATGAAACCATTTATATTGACAGTCGGAAAATATCTACTGATTGGAATTTTAGCACTTGCTATTTTTTATGCAGGATTAATGTTGTGGGGTATCTGGAATGATGAGTGGAGCGGATATAACGCTAGTACATATATTAGTGACGGATACTGCAATATTGCAGTAGTACCAATTATGGGGGACATTACCTCATACGGAGTCGCTGTTGATGAGTATGGAGATGAACTTTTTTCTACAACTATGGGCGACACCCTTTCATTGCTTGGTGAAACTGAATATGACCCATATATTGCCGGAGTCCTTGCACTCATTGATTCTCCTGGAGGTGAACCTGTAGCATCTGAAGCGATAGCAAACGGACTAAAGAATAGTTCAATGCCTGTTGCTGCATATATTGTGGAAGTAGGAGCCTCGGGAGGTTATTTAGTAGCAACTGGAGCCGATATTATTGTGGCCTCACCATTTTCTGACGTTGGTTCAATTGGTGTCACGATGTCATATCTTGATTATACTCAACAGAATAGGTCTGAAGGAATAGAGTTTGTTTCTCTATCATCAGCTAAATTCAAAGACTCTGGTACACCAGACAAACCACTTACTTCAGAAGAACGTGTTCTGTTCGAGAGAGATCTTAAGATTTATCATAATGAGTTTGTGAAGCAAGTTGCAGAAAACCGAGGTATGGATATTTTAGATGTGCATAAGCTAGCAGACGGATCAACTATGCCCGGCTCATTAGCACTAGAGGCAGGGTTGATTGATTCTTTAGGGGACAAGGAGACAGTACGAGAGTGGTTCGCTCAGGAGTTAGGACTACCTAATGAGGACGTGGTATTTTGTCAGTAGTAAACTTACATGCTTTGTTTAGAGTATTGTTTAAAATAACTGATTTTATACTAAAGATACTGAGACTGTGAAAATACTATATAGAATATGGCAAAACTATTTCCAAACATAGAGATAATAAAGAATTTGAGACCAGCTCCTACTGAGGGAGAGCTTCATTGTCTAAAAATATTGCAAGAAAAATTATCAGATGATTTTGAAGTATATTTCCAGCCATACATCAATGGAGATAATCCAGATATTATTATCCTGAAAAAAAATGCCGGGGTTTTCATAATTGAGGTTAAAGATTGGAATTTCGATAGCTATGTTATAGACCATCAAGTCTGGAGATTAAAAAGAAACAATGTGCCGCTGAGAACCCCTTTAGAGCAGGTAAGAAATTATAAAGACAATCTATATAACCTGCATATAAATGGACTCCTAGAAAAGAAAATTAGTGATAAGAGGCTGTATTCTTTGATACAAACTGCTGTTTATTTTCATTGTGAGAATCAAGATAATATTGATTTACGTGTTCAAAATAAAGATGCGTATATAAAATTATATGGACACGACTCAATAATGGATATTAATGACAGTATCCTAAAGAGCTATGGTGGACAGTCTTTTTTTACCGAAGATTTATATGAGGAATTTAGGAGATTTCTGAAACCTACTTTTCACATGATAGAAGAGGGTAAGGACATTGTTTATTCACAAAAACAAGAAGAACTGTCAATCAGTGAGCAGGGGAAGCAACAAAAAATAAAGGGTGTCGCTGGCTCAGGTAAAACCCTAGTGTTGGCAAAAAGAGCAGTTAACGCACATAAACGAACAAAAAAGAAGGTTCTGATTCTTTCCTTTAACATTACTCTCATAAATTACATCCACGACAAAATTAGTGAGGTGAGAGAAGTTTTTCACTGGAGAAATTTTTATATAGCCAGTTATCATAATTTTATAAATTCTCAAACGAACAATCTAAATATAAGTTTCAAAAGCCTCAGTGATTACGAAGATTTGAATCTTTTTGAAGATAAAGAACATTGTATCAATAAATATGACGCTATATTTATTGATGAGATTCAAGACTATAAAACAGAGTGGATTAATATAATTAAAAATAATTTCTTGGCAGAGGGTGGAGAGTTTGTAGTGTTCGGCGATGAGAAACAAAATATATACTCTAGAAAATTAGATTCTGATAAAAAACCCAACACAACAATTCCTGGTAGGTGGGCAGAATTAAGTGAATCGTATAGATTGAATGAAAAGATTGCAAAATTATCCTCAAGATTTCAGAAAGAATTTTTCAAAGATAAATACTCTTATGAAGAATTGCAGATCGTCGAGCAAGAATCACTGTTCTCAGATGAGGATGTTGAGTATTTTGATATTAGTAATGAGATGTCTGTTGATGAGCTATTTCAAAAAATGTGGAGAATTTTAATTAGAAAAAGTATTCACCCAAACGATGTTTGTATTTTGTCGTCAAAGATAGCTCTGTTAAGAAAGTTAGATTTTTATATTAGACAAGCAGAGAAAACTAGGACAACTTTTGAGGCGAAAGAAATTTTCGAAAAACTTGAAAGTGGTTCGAGTAATCTAGATAGGGATCTTAAAAAAGTTAGAAAGAACAAAAAATTCAATTTCTGGATGAATCCAGGAACCTCGAAACTTTCAACAATCCATAGTTTTAAAGGGTGGGAGGCGCCAACGTTGTTTCTTATTATTGATTCAAATGAAAATAATGATGAGCTTATCTATACAGCCCTAACAAGGTGTAGGAAAGATTTATTTATTATAAATATTGGCAATCACAGATATGGAGAATTTTTCTTAAAGAATAAAGATTTAGTTAAGGTGGTAGGTGAAAATGACGGTATATCTGAAAGTCCTCAGGTTGAGGTATTGGTGTCAGAAAAAGAAGAAACACTAGAAGAATTAGAGAGAGAAGAGTTAAACATATTGTTCCCCAGTCTCTTGGAAAACCTTAAAGGCCAAAATAATAAATTTAAAATTTGTGTATTGGGAGAGATATCTGGCAATAAAGATGATTTCGAATCTAATATTGGTAGTTTTTTCAACAAGTACAGCATTAAGGCAACTCAATGGGATGTTGAATTCATAAACAATAGAAAACTAAAAAATACTAGTATTTTAAAATCCTTCAAGAGAGGACAGAGTGGGTATTCACTCCTGATAACAGGACAAATACATCAGCATTCAAGTAAGGACAACTCAAAAGCAAATCTGTTAGAAGAGTTGAGGAATCCCAAATATATTAATATGATTATTGGATCTTCACCAAGAGATAAATTGTCAATCGATAATTTACTGGAAAAGTTGGATGATTATTTTCAGGAAAAGATGGAGGACTAAATCCATAGTCTTATGTTCAAACATAGCAATACAAGTATTCCTTACATAAGTTACAGTCTTGTGTAACTTTATGAAATATCAATAAAAGTGTCACTTTTGTCACTTTTTGTTGCGCTCGAGACACTATCAGAGAGAGGTCTTAAAATAAGCAAATCGGGCAAGGTGTGCTTGCTCGACCACGGTTCTAGCTCGAGGAAGCCCGGCACTAAATATCCGTTATCTGATGACCCTGAGGCCTTTTTTGTGGTTCGTATTTCCTCTGTGGCGAGTTATAGCCTAGTAAGTACCTAAGTAAGTCGTTAACCCCCTCATGGCTTGTATGAGTAGTTTTGTTATAATGTCATATTATGTTCATAAATAAGATCAACATTATTAACTTAAAAAGCTGTAAAAATACTGCTGTTGATTTCGAAAAAAACAAACCCACAACACTGATTGGTAAAAATGATTCTGGTAAATCAGTCATTCTTAATGCCATTGGCAGCTTGCTGGATAACAAGTCCATAAAAACTGGAACTGAAGATTTGCTAACTTCTGATATTTCAAACACGCCAATTAAAAAGAACGAATTTGACGATTTGATAAAAGAAATGTCGCTGCCTATATTTGAATATGATGAAAAAAGTGCTTACATTATTGCGGATATTGTTTTTGAAGACTCTGATCTAACAGATGATTTTGAAAAGAGTGCCTCACCTCTCTTAAAGTGGTGTATTGAAGGTGCTAAAGATAAACATATCTACATTCTAAAAAAGTATTCTTTGGGAGACGATACGGGTAAATATTTTATTTCTTCAAGAGACTCAAAAGAAGGTCTTCTGCTGTGGGACAAGACTCAGACAGAGTTAAATAAACTTTTGAAATCACACTCAGTTACTGACGAAGATATAGAAAACGATAATGCGAAAGGACCGTTTTCAAATCTTGAAAGATTGCGAGCGATTTACAATAAATTGGAGCTGGAGCAACAGTGGGTACCGTATGTTGCATATACTCCCAAAAAAGACCAATTACTTTTCCCAACTTATCGATATATCGATTGGAAGACTTCCTTGAAGGAGATTGAGTCCTTGGCAAAGGATGCTTTAGAGCCTCAAATTGCTCAACATAAGGATGCCTTGGTTGAACAGGCGAGGACAATTAGTGCAGATGTTAATCAAGCGGTAAACGAAGCTTTGGTTTCTAAGTCGGATTCAATTTTTGAAAATGATGATAATCTCAAGAGACTAAAGGTTGGTGTAAGTTTTTCTGTAGAAGAATCAGTGTCAGACTTAATTATTCAGAAAAATAATAGTGATGGTGATATAAACTTAGAGTCTCAAGGAGAGGGAGTAAAAAGACAAATAATGTTCGCTATTCTAAAATGGGCGAGTATTAACTCGGTAGAAGGTGCGACAAGTAAAAAATTTATTTGGTGCTTTGATGAACCTGAGGTTCATTTGTACCCTGAGGCACAGAGGAATTTATTTGAGGCTATTTGTGAATTAGCAGGCAGCTCATTTCAAATAGTGCTCAGTACTCACTCGACCATTTTTATTGATAGACAAGAAATTGGAAACATAAACAGACTAACTCTTAAAGACGGATATACTTGTGTGCTAGAAACTGATTCAGCTGAAGATGTTCACAAGACACTAGGTGTTCAAAATAGCGACATTCTCTTTTTTGATAGTTTCATTGCTGTTGAAGGTCCAACAGAATTTAGATTGTTTCCGCATATGTACCAACTTGTAACAGGAAAGACTTTGCAGGAGGATGATGTGAAATTAATTAATCTAGGAGGAAAATCTCAATGGACAAACAACAAAGCTATTTTAGAAAATTTACTTTCTGACTTTCGAGACACTTCGAGTGTTTACTTTATTCTGGATGCAGACACAAACATAGATGTTGATAATGTATACCTTCAGGGTACCTGTGATTGGGAAGATAGTATTTCTAACGAGTTGTGGATTGATATAGTGAGTGATGTTTGTGGTGTTGATGTGACTGCAGAAGAACTACAAACACTCAGAGAAGAAATTGACTGTAGTCAACATAATAAAAAATTTCACAAGCTACTCACTGATCTTATCGTCAGCAAAAAACCTGAAAACTATTTACCATCAAAAGGTGATGAACTAGCGCAGATTTTGATTGAAAAAATAGATACACTTGAAAAAGTCCCTTCTGATTTGCGTACCGCAATCACATCTATTGTCTCTAGTGATGAAGAGTAACTCTTTTTTCTGTTACAACCACTCTGCTCTCCAAGCACCCCATTAGCTCACGCTTTTCTTCATTTGATCCTTCTTTAAGTATGTATTTAGCATATGTTTTGAGGTCAATATCTTTATGTTGTGCCTTCTTTCCTGATACACCTAGTACACCTCGATGGAATTTATTAAATCGTTTGAGTTCGTCTTCAAATTTTATTTGCACTGCTGTTGGATTGAAAGTGACCTTACTCATCAGTTTGACGAGCTGGTCCACTAGATCCTCCTCACGTATATAGGGGTTTTTACAATAACGGTCTTTTGATCGTCCGCACCCATAGTAGATGTACTTAGCTGACGTTCCATCTTTGAGCTGTTTGTATTTCTCTTCAGCAGATATTCCAGACTCACATAGTCCGCAGGTCATGAGCTTGGTGAAAGCAAACTCTTTAGATTGTCTGACTATGTTGTCTCGCTTAAGTTGTTCTTGTACTTTGTCGAATAGGTCTTTGTCTACAATTGGTTCATGTTTACCTTGGTACCAATTGCCACTGCCTTTAGGGTATTCAAACACTCCATAGTAGAACGTGTTCTGCAGAGTGCGATAGATGTTACTTAAGGCGAGGTTGTGGTTACCGACTGACTTGAAGTTCAACTCAAACTTTAGCCAGTGATATATTTTTCGCCCAGACCACTTCTCGTACGCCATCTTCTCAAACATTTGTTTCACTATGGGAGCTCGTTCAGCATCAAGAAGTACCTGACATTTCTTATCCATGTGCTTTTGATTCAAGTACCCAACTGGTGCAATACCAGGCCAAAGTCCCATCTCAACTCTGGTTCGTAATCCTCGCTTTACGTTTATACCTCGGTTATCGTTCTCAAGCTTTGCCTGAGATCCCAGAATCATCAGAAGGAACTTCTCATTAGGGTTATTAGAGAATGTTTGCCCGAAAGTACGTATTTCATTTAGTTTCCCTGCATCCATCAAATCGACAATCTTCCCGAGATCACCAGCGTTTCTGGAGATACGGTCGGGTGCCCAGGTGAGTATTCCGTTGTATTTTTCGTCGTGTAGCCCACTAATGATCTCGTTAAATACTGGCCTGCACCCAGTCTCTTTCGCTGAGTGACTTTCGCGTTTCATCGCTACAATTTCTAGCCCATCTCGTTCAGCTAACTGCAGCATCTCTTTTATCTGTGAATCAATCGATAGCACCTGCTTTTCCTCCGATTCAGAACTCTTTCGTGCATAAAGTACGTATTTAGTTTCAATCTTAGGAACTGCCTGTGTTCCAAAATTTTGCACCAGTGCGTTCGCTGTATTCTCCATACATACATTAATGACGCCGCGTCTCCTATAAGTCTAGCTCCACAAATGCTTATTAGTTAGCAAGCTCGCTTCGCAAGGTCTAAAAAGTAAGTTAAGGTACAAGGAATGTGTATTCCAGCCTATTATATAAGCGTATCAGGCCTATCTGTGCTATAAATAACCTATGAGCGTAGTATCTCAATATATTTCCGAAGTCCAAAAAATTCTCCAATCTGGTGATGCTCGTGAGCACGCATACAGACCAGCTTTTCAACGCCTTATAGAGTCGTTAACTAATGACATTCAGGTAATAAATGAGCCTGCGTACACTGGCGGTAACGCACCAGATTTTCTGTTTAAAAAAGGTGATGTCCCAATTTCATACGCTGAGTGTAAGGATGTGACCGTTGATATTGCGGATCAAGAAGTAATGAAACAAGCAAACAGGTACGTTAAAGCATTCGGAAAGATTTTGTTGACTAACTACCTTGATTTTCAGATCCTTGATGAAAACGGGGAGGTGGCTAAAATTTCAATCGCAACAAAGTCTGATAACACCATCTCACCAGTCGAAGCAAATTTTCAACAGTTTGAAAATCTCATCAAGGACTACATCACACCTTCCTCTCGAACTATTCGTTCAGCCAAGAAGCTTGCTGAGATTATGGCAAGTAAAGCTCGCTTACTTCGAGACAACTCTCTAGCTGCTATAAGAGAGAATAAAGAATCAGAGATTTACTCTCAGTACATGGCATTCAAGGAGGTGTTGATTAGAGATATGACAGAAGAGGAGTTTGCAGACATGTATGCCCAAACGTTAGTTTATGGATTATTCGTAGCACGCTACTTTGATAAAACATTGTCTGATTTTTCTCGTCATGAAGCCCATGACTTACTCCCATCAACCAATCCACTACTTAAGAAGTTTTTCGGTCACGTTGCAGGGACAGAATATGATACAAAAATCGCCTGGATGGTAGATAGTTTAATCGAAGCCTACAAAGGAACAGATGTAAAAGAGCTGATGCATAAAGAGTTTGAGAAAAAACAGAAAGACCCAGTATTACACTTCTACGAAACATTCCTGACAGAATATGACCAAGACCTGCGTAAAGCACGCGGTGTTTACTACACTCCAGAACCAGTTGTTTCTTTTATCGTTCGCTCTGTTGACCATATTCTCAAAACTAAATTTAACCTACCTAAAGGTTTGGCTGACACCACCAAAGTCGAGCATGAGTTTAGAACCCAAGGTGTAGATGGACGAACAAAAGACGGTGGAAAGAAAGTTAAGGAACAAATCCATAAGGTTCAGATTCTTGATCCAGCAGTAGGTACTGGAACTTTTTTGAACGAGGTTATACATGAAATTCACAAAACCTTCAAAGGGCAAGAGGGTCGTTGGAATGGATATGTAGAAAATGACTTACTCCCACGCTTACATGGGTTTGAGCTTATGATGGCTAGTTATACAATGGCTCACCTAAAGCTTGGTGTGACGCTCAAAGAGCTTGGCTATGAAGGAATGACAGAGCGACTTTCTGTCTGGCTCACTAACTCGCTTGAAGAATCAGTACACGAAGTGCCAAATCTTTTCATGAGTCAGTGGCTTACTCAGGAATCAAACGAAGCATCTAAGATTAAATCTGAGATGCCGATTATGGTTGTGATGGGAAACCCTCCATATTCTGTCAGCTCAGCAAACAAGGGTGAGCATATTCAAAATCTTACTGCTGTTTATAAGGAAAACCTGAACGAAAGGAATATCCAACCACTGTCAGATGACTACATAAAATTCATTCGTTATGCAGAACATGCAGTTGAACAAACTGGCTATGGAATAGTTGCAATGATTACAAATAATTCTTTTTTAGATGGTCGTATTCATAGAAAAATGCGAGAACATCTCTTAAATAACTTCGATGAAATTTATTTAATTGATTTAAACGGAAGCGCTAAAAAGAATCAGGCCGGAAACGTGTTTGGTATTCAGCAAGGAGTTTCAATTAATATATTTGTAAAAAATAATAAAGCGTCTGGAGCCTCAGTAATAAAACATGTGGATGTAGATTGTAGCCTTGAAAATAAATTTGAATGGTTACTAAACAATGATTTACAAAGTATAAAATGGAGTGAACTTAATCCAGTTGAGCCGTATTACTTCTTTACTCCCAAGGATTTTGAAGGTCAAGATAAGTATGAGGAAGGTTTTGCAATTGATGATTTGTTTAAAACAAATACATCAGGGATTAAGACACACCGTGACAATTTAGTTTTTGATTCATCAATTGATACGCTAAAAAGTCGTATTGAATATTTGTTCAGCGGAGCTTCTTCAAGTGAGATTGTGTCTAAATTAAAGTTAAAAGAAACAAAGATGTGGAATGTGGAGCAAGTTGTTAAAAATTCAAATTTTGAAGAAAGTAAAATTATTAAAACAAACTACAGACCTTTTGACATTCAGTATTTATATTATGATCCAGTCCTGGTTGATAGAGGAAGAGAGTCTAAAATGTCTCATTTATTGAAATCTAACATTGCCTTAATTACTACTAAACAACTTAGTACTTTTGATTATCAGCATGCTTTCGTTTCAGATATACCCGCAGATATGTGTTCTGTATCAACTCAAACAAAAGAAACTGGTTATGTATTTCCACTGTATCTTTATGAGGATAGTGGCTCTAAAGTTCCTAATCTAGATTCAGATATTTGGAAGACTATTGATAATGTCGCCGGAAAAACTGAGCCTGAGAATATTCTAGATTATATTTATGCAATCCTACATTCTCCAAGTTATAGAGAAAAATATAAAGAATTTCTTAAGATTGATTTTCCTCGTATTTCATATCCAACAGATAAAGATTCTTTTTGGAAGTTAGTTGAGCTTGGCAGAGAACTTCGAGAGTTGCATCTACTTAAATCTCCAGTCGTAAATAATTACATCACTACCTTCCCAATAGGTGGAGACAATAATGTCACAAGAAAAATGACAAAGACTTCAATCGGTTTTGAAATTACTGATAAGACAAATAAGTTGGGCAAGGTTTGGATCAACGACACTCAATACTTCGGTGATGTGCCTGAAGTAGTGTGGAATTTTTACATAGGTGGTTATCAACCATCCCAGAAATGGCTAAAAGACCGAAACGGTAGAGTTCTTACAGATCAAGAGATTGATCATTACCAACAAATGATCGTTTCAATGAACGAGACTGCTAGAATAATGCAGGATATAGATAAGGTTATTTAATATGTCAAAAAGCATTAAAAATAAAGTCGGAGTAACTAACGGAATCAAGCTTTTTGAGTATCTAGAAAAGCTTTCATTGTTGAGCGTAAATGTCAGAAAAAGTGTAAAAAAATTAGGTAAAGAAGAAGAGTGGTTTGATCTAGAAGATGAGAGTTTTTTGCCAGTACTAGACAAGTTGTATTTAAAGCATCGAGCTGAAGATAAGGGTGTGGAAGAAAATTTATTTTTCTCTATCCAGAGGTATGAGATTGAAAAAATGCCGAAGCTACCCAAGGAGCTTGATCGTTGGGTCAATATAGAAACAGTCTCATTCAATCAACCTGAACCAACACCTAAAGTGATTATTACAGAATCATTTGATGATAGTTCAGATCGGAAGAGTCTGTTTAAAGATCTTGACGAAAGTAATGTTATCCCCGACGGGCTACAAGATTGGGTTACAAAAGATGATGAAGGTCTTTATAAGAAGATTCAAGTTCGCGATACAGAATTATTTTTTAATGATTATCCTGAGCTACAAAAACTTTATGATAGCTGGATTGAGAATAAATGGACAGAATGGCAGGAGAAAAATCATGATTATTTAATCGCAAACAAAGCCTACGACAGATTCTATGCTTTACGATCGTTTTTAAAAACTGAATCCGATAGCTATGACTTGATCTGGGGCCATGATGTAGTGACCATGAAAAAGGGTAATGATGAGATTTACCACCCAACTTTCTTTACTCCAGTTACGCTAGATTTTGATACAGACGCTAATATTATTTCAGTTTCTGCCGATGAGCAGCTCAAGTCATTTTGTGATGTTTCTTATATTCGTGACGCTCTTGATGAAGAGAGTGCAAATCTGGCTGATATAGACGAGTTAGCTGAGCGTATTAATACGGCTGTTGATTTTGATGTTTGGGATAGAGACCTTTTGAACCAATATTTACGTTCGTTTATGAGATTCATGTCTCCAGATGGTGACTCTCACTACAGTGATCGAGACGTTGAGTTGACGTCTACTAGTCGGCCAACTGCATTTAATAAACATAATCTATTCTTATTTAAGAAGTCGGGTAAGAGTTGGGCTGAGTACGCAAAGAAAATTCAAGCAGACATTGAAGAAAATGGACAACTTACTCCATTTCTAGAAGACCTAATTACTGGTGAGTATGTGGAACGTGAATCAGAAGATGAAAACGAAACGTTGTTTGATACAAAGCTGCATGATGGTGAGCTTTTATTTCCCCTAGCATCTAATAAAGAACAGCAACAGATTTGTCGACAAATTGACAACTCCTATGGCTCGGTAGTTCAAGGCCCCCCTGGAACGGGAAAGACACACACCATCGCCAACCTTGTATCAAGATTTTTAGCTCAAGGTAAGTCAGTACTTGTGACCTCTCAGACAGGGCAGGCTTTGTCTGTTTTAAAACAGAAGTTGCCAAATCAAATTCAGAACCTTGCTGTATCGCAAGTTGATGACGATTCTAAAACTAATGATCTTCAGAAAGCTGTATCAGAGATCAATACAAATCTATCTGATACCAGTAAGTTTACTGAGACTACTAAAAAAGAGGCCCGCCAAGAGTTGGATGTAATCAGGAGGAATATCGCTACAAAAAGTAAAGAGTACGAACAAAAGCTACTACTCGATTCGAGTGAGTCCATTGAGGTAGGTATAAATGTTTTTAACCCTATGACAGCTGCACAACTGGTGGCTTCATTTGAAGCTGAGCATTCATTTAGAATCATCGATGCTGTAGAACATGTTCTTGATTTACCTTTTACTCAGGCTGATTTTGATAATTACTTAGATGCGCTTAAGAAGCTAGATAAAAGCGCATGGGAGTATGCAAATTATAACGATTTTCCTTCAGTTACATCATTACCTAAGTTAAAGCTGGTAAAAGATTATATTGAGACCAGAAACAGCCTCTCTTCGGAGGAAGAAAAATTGCACAAGCAGTATATTCCCAGTGAATCTCAGTTGGAGTCTATTGATTCGATAGTCGATTACATTCAAGATTACAAAAAGCAGTCAGAGAATGTCGACACACTAAGAATAACTTTGAAAGACAAGGGTGTGGTTTCTGTTGATAAAACTATTGAAACAATAGTTAAGAAGACGAATAGAGAAGAAATTGCAGCTCTTCTTAATCAAATAGGAGAAATGAGAAAACACCTCAATTCGTTTGATGCTGATTGGGAAAAAGAGCTACTTAAAACTGTTAGTAATCAGTCTGAAAAACAGAGGTGGGATGACATAATAGATCTGCTTGATTCAAAAATTGATACATATCGTACAGCAGATACAGTACTTATCGGGAAAGATATTTCAACTGAGAACATTAGGTATAAGGAGGCGTTGAATGCAATATCCAACATCCGTGTTAAAAGCAAAAACGGTAAGTTCCCATCGAAAATATCTCTCATTCTCGATTCGGGTGTTCGTAAATTTCTTAAAAATGTCAGCATTGACGGAGACTCGGTATCATCAATCGATAATTTGAATACAATAAATTCATACTTTAATAAACAAAGATCAGTTCAGGAGTTAGGCGTGCTCTGGAAGCAGGCATTTGAATCTCTAAAAGATAAGAAAGACTTTGTAGAGCCATTTAGTATCGTGGATTTTGAGGCAGATGTTGCAACAGTGAGACGCATTATTTCTTTTGGTGATCGAAAATTAGAATTGGCTGAGTCGCTCGCTAAGTTTTCGTCCATTACTGACACTGGTGTTAAGTCTGTTCACTCCTTTGAAGATCTACAACAAACATTTGAGCAAGTCGAGTCATTATTTGTGGTTAAAGAAATTGAAGCGATTCTTGAAGGATTGAAGCAAGAGCTGTCTGGGGAACACACGCATGCTGTTGTAAAGGATTTGTACACTTACATTGATAAAAAAGACGCTGATAAAATAATTGCCACGAAGCAACAGTTAATAGACTTAAACGCGCGTAAGTTAGTATCGAATAAACTTATCGAGCTAGATAAAAAAGTTTATACAGATTCCTTAAATACTATTCTGGATAGTAAAAAAGTTTCATCGCAAATCAGTTGTTTATCTACGTTGATCGAGAAAAGTGATATTAAAGGTATTGAGAAATTTTATGAATCTCTCCCATTTCTAATCGAGGAGCAAAAGCTGGCTCATAAAATCAATAAACTAGATGCTGAATTGAACAAATATATTCCAGAAACTCTGAAGAAGATTAGGTTGTGTATACAGAACAAGGATGAATTTGATTTACCCTTGGTCGAAAATTGGACGTATGCAAGGCTGACTAGCTGGCTTGATTATCTACATAAAGGAGATTCCATTTACAAATTAGCAGGTCAGATTGAAATTCTAAAAAATAAAGAGAAGGATCAAGTGAGGAAGCTCATTGAAATATCAGCTTGGATTAATCTCAAAGAAAGGATCACTAAGTCTCAAAAGGAAGCTTTAGCTTCGTTCGCACTTAGTATGAAGAAACGTGGTAAAGGTACTGGTAAATACGCGTCAAAACACTTAGCTGATGCAAGGGATGCATTAATGATTGGTAAAGACGCTGTTCCAGTTTGGATTATGCCAATTAATACAATTCATCAATTATTTCCCAATCCAAAAGCGGGAATGTTTGATGTAGTTATCTTTGATGAAGCAAGTCAGGTAGATGCTCGAGGTCTGAATATTGCTTATCTTGGCAAGAAACTACTAGTTGTTGGGGATGACGAACAAGTAAGCCCAACATCATTTACTGTGCAAAGTAAGGTAACTGACTTAATCACTCGCTATATTTCTGATGTGCCTAACAGTACTCATTTTTCTAGTACGTCTAGTTTGTTTGATATAGCAAAAATCAAGATGACTGAGACCGTGACGTTAACAGAGCACTTTCGTTCAATTGAAGAAATTATTGGTTTCAGTAATAAGTTGTCATATGATGGTAGTCTTAAAATTCTTAGGGATCAGTTACCAAAAGATCGCCTAGACCCAGTTCTTGAAGCTGTGTATGTAGATGCGGGTTACACACAAACGAATACACAAGTTAATCAAGCGGAGGCAGAGGCTGTAGTTGAAAAGATTAAAGAGTTTCAAAATGACAAAAAA